>CETB01172198.1_pt1 | contig 13344 bp, 14 predicted proteins | sample 356381 | NCBI WGS metagenome assembly CETB01 (sample SAMEA2622545, study PRJEB7988) | marine metagenome | biome: marine biome (ENVO:00000447); feature: deep chlorophyll maximum layer (ENVO:xxxxxxxx); material: "saline water (ENVO:00002010), including plankton (ENVO:xxxxxxxx)" | depth 155 m | reverse complement strand
TCAGCATCATCCTTCTGAACTAATTTCTCTAATGTAAGGTAAGGTACTGAAATTGGAATTCCATCTAGTAAAAACTGCCCATTAGCCCAGCTTAGGTAACTACCATCTGGTAGTATACCTCCTCTTTGTAATCGTCTTCTTGCTGAAAAATCTCCATCAAAATCTCTTCCATTTTCAATTTCTTCTTTCATTTGGTCATCCAAAAACCAACGTTCGGGAGGGTCAGTAATCCAATGAGAGTCAGGAATTTTTCTTGGCGATTTTACCCAATCAATTGAATCTTTAAAATTCACATCTAGTTCAGACCAAAAAATTCCTTTATGCCCTCTCCTTAATCCAATTCTAGATACAGCTGAATTCATTTCATGATCATCAGGTACTAGATGTAATGTAGTTCCTCCAATAGCAGGCATTAAGATATCGCATAGCTCACAAAAATCCTTTTCTTCGGAAACACCACAGCCTTTACACGAACTCATTCTACTTCCTCCAAATCGGCCATATTTCCACCAAATCTGATGAATACAGTTCCAATTGCCTCTCGGAATTGTTCTCTACGTTCGTCGTTTGGAAGCTCGTTCAACTGTTCGAGAATTATTTGTCTAACATTATGACGGTGAGCATGTTCTATCTCTTCGTATACGTCTACTTCAGGATAAACTACCTCTTCTTCCCAATATTCATCCTCTTCTTCTTCAAGATATTCTTCGTGAGCGTGCTCAAGATATTCTTCATGGGCTTCTTCAGGGTTGTATCTTTCGACTAACTCGTCCCACCAATTTGGGAATCCATGGATTCTTTCTTGCCAGTTAGGGTACATCTCTAACAAAACAAGTAGGTGACCAATGGTGAAGATTTGATTCTGGCTAACTACATCATTTCGTAATGACAAAAGGTAACTTACGACCACATCTCCTGCAGGTAGTGAATTCGACGTACCGCTATCTATACATATTGAAAGTCCTCTTTCATCGATATCTGAAATCATTGATTCATGAGGTATTGCTCTAACCGTGTATTTCATCGCAGTAGCGGTTGGTGTAATCAAGTAGGTGATTCCACTGAGCGCCTTAACTCTGAGTGCATTCTTTCCATCGGACTTTTCAGGAATGAAAGAAGAACAATCCTCTAGCGACTCTACAGTGTCCTTGAGGAAATGTATCGATCGCCGTTCGTTGACATCAGGAAGCCAACTTTCATTTTGTGAATTCCAACTCCAAAACAAACCGTTCAATAGCTTTGCTTCTGTAGAATTTGGAGGTGAGAAGGTCCACGACAGAAGGAGTCTCCAGACTCTTGGATCAACCACTAACGGTATGGCTGTAGGTTTACCTTGATTTAGTGCTAGTAAGCAAAAACGATTGTTTACAACAACTAACTTTGGAACAGTAGTCTGATGGAGAATTTTACTTCTTCCATTTGCAGGTCCAGTTACTATCGCAGCCCACTTTTCTCCCGTAATACCTCCTTGATTGAGGATGATATTCAAATTTCCATCGACAATTTCGCGTCTAGTTCTATCAGGAAACATTTCATCTTCAATCATACCAATCCACTTTAGATATGGATGTCTAAGTGACTCGGGAGTAAACTCGTCTTGTAGAATCATATGCGGTTCAACACCCTGCCAGGTGTTGTGTCTAAACCATTCAGACCAATTTTCGATTGCCCCAGGTGTACAATCCCTCATACAACACGACATAGCCAACAGGAACAGCTTCCAATCAGAAATTAGTCTAATTCTATCTGGGCAAGATAGCCAAATTGCGATATCAAGTAAAGGAAGTGGGCCAGTTAATCTGATTTTATCAATTGACATCACCCCTTCTTCTCCACAGACATAAAGAATTGCGCCTCCAGGAAGGGGTAGAGTTAGATTTCCAGTATTACCATGAATCGAAAGGGTAGAAACTAGGTCCCTCCAAACATTGGATTGATTTTCACTCCAAGATTGACGTCTTCCTCTCTGTGAGCGGAAAGCACGGGGTAAATTTGCACCTATGGTTTGTGACTCTGTCAACATTAACAATCGTTGTTCAAGGGTCAACCCTCGCCCCGAATTTAACATCACATTTATTTCTTGTAATTCGGATTCATCCGGAATTTCCCAATTGGGCCAACCGGTAATTCCTCTAGCGACGGTTGAGCAAACTGCACAGTCATGAATGAAATTAGAAGTTGAGAAACCACACCAACAAGAAAGGGACATACTAACGAAAGAACTTCGAGACTATTTGAAGAGAAGATTCGATGGTCTGTGAAGTTAGCTTGATTCATTCAGAATTGTACCTATGACGGGTGAGTATTGAAGATATGAAGTACCGTCGAAGAACTATGGTAGGAACACCTGCAACATACTTTTGTCCTCGGGATGGCTCGGAGCTGGTACCTCCTTCTGCATCCAAGAGATCAGCATACATTCGCAATGGTATTCATCACTGCGAGACCTGCTCTGGAATGTTGCTAAATGCCGATGCAGCAGTTTCCTCATTTTGCGCGGAGAAACTGCAAGAGATGCATAAGGGATTCATCGAAGAAGGAACGCCTGTCGATATTGATTGTCCATTTTGTGAATCTCAAATGAAGGTTCGAAGTTTCTCATTTCAACGCTTGGACGGCAGCCTAACAGAACCGATTGAAATTGACGGCTGCCCAAGTTGTAGCTCATTTTGGTTGGATGCAGGTGAACTTCATCGCCTTTCTCCCCCTTCAAATGGGAGTAAGGACGCAAAAGATGAAGCAAATTCGTTGGCAGTCGTATTCGAGATACTTCTACAATTGCCATTAGTTTTTGTATAGAATCATAGATAATCGATGTACAACAGTGCAGCGAATAAAAACATCAGGATTCCAATTGTCGCATCAATTCTTCTAGCCTGAGCACGTAGTTTTGAAATCCCATCCCCTCTCGTCAATACGGTAGCCACCGTGACATACCAAGTTCCGTCAACTGCCATCCCTAGAAGACCCATACCAAACAGAGTCTCTGTGCTGATATTTGCTTCAATGAAGGGAGCGTAAAGTGCTAACATCCAAGCGAGAATTTTTGGGTTAAGCAGGGCAATAGCAAAGCCTTGTAGGAAACCAGTTCGATCAGATGGTCCATGATCATCATCAGTAGATTTGTAGACTTCGCCCATTGACGCCTTTAGAAAATTATACCCGAGCCAAAGCAATAGTGCGATTCCTCCCCACTTCAGAATCTTCTCGGTAGAATCGTGCAGAGACAATGCTGTTGCTATACCAGCCGCAGCTAGAAATGCGTAGACTCCAAAGCCAATTCCATGACCAATCCCCGTCATGACTCCTTGTCTTCGACCCCCTATCATGGAGTTGCGCAGAACCACTGCTAGGCTAGGGCCAGGACTCATCGCTCCTAGCATAAACACGACTGCCAAAGCGATCCATGCTTCGGGGTTCATTGAACCACCGATTATGCGCCGGCGTACATCTCTTCGATCTCAGCCGCCCAGTTCTCACGAATCTGCTTCCTTCTAATCTTCAGAGTAGGAGTCAACTCGCCCTCATCTACACTCAAATCTCGAGGTAGTACTGTGAACTTCTTTACTTGTTCTGGGTTGCTAAACTTCCCATTCAGCTCGGTAACTGCCGCTTCGAGCTGATTGTATGTTTCACTTCCGACGGATGTGTATTCTGACAGATTATGGCCCAACTCAGCGAGCTTAGCAAGTTGTTTTGCAGGATCCTTAGGGACCTCGGTGGCACCATCCAGGCCATGGACGTCTCGGAGAATGGCGCCAACGTCTAGTGTCAAGAGGGCACTGCAGTACTTTCTGTTGTCGCCAATCAGCATGCATTGCGAGACAACTGGGATGGATTTCATAGTCTCCTCAATCACCAACGGGGCTATGTTTTTTCCAGCCGAGCTTACGTAGATCTCCTTCAGTCGACCGGTGACGTAAACGAATCCATCCTTGTCTATCTTGCCCAAATCCCCCGATTTCAGCCATCCATCTTCCGTCATTGTGGCAGCCGTAGCCTCTGGATCCCTGTAGTAACCAGGCATAATGTGCCTTCCACTGAACTGGATTTCCCCATTACCATCTTTATCAGGATCAGCGATTCTGAGTCCAGTTCCTTCGAACGGCTTCCCTACTGAACCTATCCTGTTGTGTGCTGGAGATCCCAGGGTAGCGCCAGCAGTAGTCTCAGTCATACCATATCCCTCGAAAAGAGGCACTCCAAGCTTGGAGAATAGCTTGAGGATATCCGGATTAATCGGAGCAGCTCCAGTAACTGCGAACTTGATTTTAGAGAAGCCAATCTTTTCCTTTGCCTTCTTTTTGATAATCCCACCTAGTACTGGTAAGCTGAGTGTCCATGTTGGAGGAAGTCCAGCAACTAGGTTACTATACACTTTTTCGTAGATTCTCGGGACTCCGATAAAGAGAGCAGGCATCGCATCCTTAGAGTAGTCAATTGAGTGCAACGGATTGTCTACCACGGTCATGTGCATCACATCCCTAATCCAGAGATGATTGTCTGCAACCTGACCGAACACATGGGCGCAAGGAAGCCAAGAAACATACCCATCTCCAGGATTGAATTTAGCCAGCTTTCCAATGCACTCTAACTCATAGTCGAAGTTATCATGGGTCAGAACAACTCCCTTTGGGTTTCCAGTTGTCCCGGATGTGTAAATCAGCGATGCCACATCATCAGGCTTCACAGCAGCGATCCTTTCCATCACAACAGAGTCCGCTAATCCTGAACCCATTGCTATGAATTCTGACCAAGAAACCGCCTTGGAATGGTCCATTTTTACTCCGTCCATAACAACGACCATCTCGACCTTTTCAAGCCCATCAAGTACCGCGCTTAGCCTGTTTGAGCACATCTTCGAAGAATCGCCACCGTCCATTGGATTATTTCCTACAAAGACTACCTTGGAATCGGAGTTCCCAACAACCCAGTCAACTTCCTCTGGAGAACATGTGTGATAGACACCTACTGCAGCCCCTCCTGCCATATTAGCAGCACAGTAGGCTGCGTACCATTCTTTCCTGTTGTAGGAGTAGATACTGAGGTTGTTCCCGCTTTCAAAACCCATTGCGATTAGTGATTTCGCCACGTCCATTGTGTAGTTGCTAAACTCAGCCCACGTGGTAGTATCCCAATTACCAGCCGCATCCTTTGAAGAAAGAGCAGGCTCATTGGCATATTTCTTGGCGTTCGAAAGTAGATACTCCGGCGTTATCATGGCGGACATGAGACTTGACAATGGATATCTTGACTTAATTGTTTACTAGTGTAATAATTGGAACTTAGTAAGTTTCATTACACTACGCTTTAGAAATTTAAGGTAAAACATTTCTGACATTTTTCTTCCAATCTTCGCCCTTATTTCTGTTTGCAAGAGGAGATGCCGGGGATGGATGCCAACAGGTTGTAACCGATATATCAATTCCAGAAAGAGCATTCAGTGCTCTTTTTTCAGAATATCTGCCGACTCCTATTACTCGTTCAATCTGCATTATGTCCACTACCTCTCTGAGGTGTTCATCACATCTCTCTAGCAAGGCCTTAGTGGTTGGTCCGGTAATCTTGTCAGGCGTGATATTAGTTGCTCTTTCTCCAGAGAATAACATCAATGGACAGTGATTTAGTAAGAAAACCGATTTGAAAATTGACTCAGCAGAGCCATATTCATTTGCTAGAAGGCCCCATAGTCTGGTGCCACTAACTTCTTCCTTAGGCCAACCAAGACCAGATATCGGTCTCTTTGGGTGAGGTGTCCTAGGCTGTCCAACTTCAAGATCTGTAATTTTCAAGAGGTCTCGAACAACACTTGTTGCAGCGAAAGGGATTCCCATCTGACCCATACCATGCGGCCCTGGATTCATACCAAGAAGCAGTGTTTTCGCTCCTCTTCCTGATGCCAATTCTAAGTAGGCACGATGTGGTTCCCAAGCATATGCCAGCGGATTGTAAGCCGCATCAACTGAACCTTCTTTGACCAAAGAGTCAGAGAATTTTTCTACATCATCACGTAATTTCGAGGAAGCTTCAATCATCCTCTCAACAATCATTCAATCGCCTACTGCTTTACATCTCCAACCATAGCACCGGAGACTTGTTGTAACTCATCGGGAGTGATTGGAAAAATCGTTTGTGCCGAACCGGCAGCACCCCAAACCAAGTCATATTGCAATAGATCTTCATCCATCAGCACAGTACAGGGCTTGATATGACCAAAGGGAGGAACTCCTCCTGGGGCATATCCGGTATTCTCAGAGATGTATTGGGAATCAGTCATACTAGGTTTGTAACCTAGTAATCGTTTCAATTTCTTTTTTCGGTCAACCCGATTTACTCCACTTGTGATTACTACAACTGCTCCATCCTTTCCTGCGAAGACAATCGACTTGGCTATGTGAGCGACCTCGCAACCCAATTGATCAGCAGCATCTTTGCTTGTACGGGTACCTTCTTCGTAATGATGAGCAGCAGGTATGTAACCGATTTTTGCGCACTCGGCTAACCACGCATCGTGTCCATCCATGACCACCCATGTGAGGCCTTTGACTTGATTTTTTTTGTGAATAGCACTGAAGCAGAAATCCTCGTTCTATGACCCGCACAATTCATCAGCAGAAGTCAGGCGAGTGTCGCCATGGAGTGGCCACCGGGACCGTATGAGTACGCGATGTTCGCATTGCTCTTGATGACAATCCCGGTTCAACGATTGCTAACTCGTGATGAGGTACACATGCGCGTTCCGTTTCGCGGACTCCTAGATGAAATTCGAGACAAGGGATACTGGTGGCACATTGCTCTCTATGCCTTGATGTTCCTATACAAGGCAATAATCGATCATCACAATGAACCTATGAAAGCGAGAGTGGGCGGTTATACACATTGGATTCATACAATCGAAGGTGACTGGACACTTTGGGTTCAGGAGACGTTCTACAGCGATTTTTTGACTGACTTATTGAGCGCTCATTATCTTTTCATGTATTTGTTTATGATTTGGTTTTCACCAATGTACTACATCCTATCAAGAGACGAAGTCATGGCCGATAAGGCTGCCTTGAATTATTTCGTAATCTATTTGTTGGCAGTTCCTATGTATTTGTTCTTCAACGTCGAGGTGACGAGTAGTTTCATCCCTGGAATGGAAGCCCCACTTTACCATGATGAATTCACTTTGGACTTCTTCACTACGCATGATCCAATGGATAATGCAGTTCCAAGTTTACATATCGGTTTACCAATTTCCTTACTTATCCTAAATCGCCTGCATTGTCGTGAACTCGGAATTGAGATCAAAGATTGGAGACATCGTGAATTCGATATTTTCATTATGGCCAATGTTGCAATCTACTTCTTCTCGATTCAGTACCTCGGAATTCACTGGGTAGTTGACATAATTCCGGGAATAATTCTTGCAATTGTTTGCGCAATATTTTGTCACTATGTGCAGCCAATTCTTAGGAAAACAGCATTGGAAGATTGGAAAGAATTACTACCCGACCGTAAACAATCAATCTTCGCAGTTGTTTCTGTTTTGCTATTCAGTGGAGTTCTGATTTTCGGTGCAATAGATGGTCCCGGTGCAGATGAAGATATACCTAATTATCGATTAGGTAACGGGGATGTAAAACTTGACACAATTGAAGTTCACAGTCTTTCACACTCTGTGGGTGTTGAGATTCGAAATGTGGGTGAGAATTCAGTAGAGGTTATGGTTGTAGATCGAGACCAAGTCGTTCCTTATTCTGATAGAGGAATAATCGATTGGGACTCGATAATTGCAGAATCTACCGTGGATTCTAACTTCCGCCTATCATCACTTGCTGAAGGTGAATTATTGAAATCAGAAGTAGAGATTGAATCATTATTTGATTCATATTTGGTATTACTTAGAGTATCGGAATCATCAGACGGAATTGCTGAAGTTCGTGTTACAATGGAATATGTTGATGATGAATTAATTTGGAGTGCGTTACTTGCCAGTTGGCCATCCTTCATTATCTTCGGAATTGTGGTTGAGGGGTATGTTAATCGCTCAAAGCAAGTTGTAAGCGATGATATTGCCGATGTAGATTCCTGATAGTATTCCGGTTCCCATCCACAGCCCAATTCTGAATGGTGGCAAATGGCTAGTTTGTATCGAGATAGTACTACTAATCCAGAAAATGATTACAGGAACCATCCACACAAAGAAAAGAGCGATTGGAAAGTAAGAGATTGACATTCCGATCCAGATGCCAGTAATCATCTCCACTTTTCGTTCAGTGGCGGAATCCGGCAGAAATAGCAAACCTATTGCCAAAAAGGCACTAAGCCCAACTGGACCCATCAGTGATGACTCATCAAAAAAAGAGTGTTCGACTAGATATGGTAATGAGCCAGCCACTAATCCTACTGAAAGAGGGTAAAACCAGAGGCTAGTAGGCCGCCTTCCGTCCCAATGCATGATAATACGCGACTGGAAGTTCCACATCAAGGTGCTGAATTTATGCGGAAGGTTTTCTTTAGATTTCAGGACCTCATCAGTTCATGGCGAAGGGCCAGATAGTCGCGGGATGCCTTGCTCCACACCCTCCACACCTAGTTTATGCGGACAACCCGCCGCAAAATGAGGCGTATTCAGAGGGAGGTTGGGAAACACTTCGATGGGGTTACCAACGCCTCGCTAGAAAATTGAAGGATATTGATTATGATGCGATTGTAATCTTCACTCCACACTGGCAGACCTACATCGGAACTCATTTCTTAGGTCTGCCCGAATTCAAGTCGAAATCCGTTGATCCGGTATTCCCGAATTTATTTCGCTATAATTATGATTTACAAGTAGACGTAGAACTCTCGGAAGCCATGCGAGTTGCTGCCTCTGCGGAAGGCATCATCACCAAGATGATGACAAATCCAGATTTCAGAGTCGATTATGGAACCATTACTAGTTGCCATTTACTAAATCCTGAATGGGACAAGCCTATTGTGACAATTTCCAGTAATCGAAATACTCACTATTACTCTCCTGAAGTAATGATTGAGCAAGCAACTGCACTCGGTCGCGCTTGTGCAAAGGCGATTGAGGAAAGTGGCAAGCGCGTAGTACTGGTTGCAAGCCACTCACTTTCTCATCGCCACTTTGTCGAAGAAGCACCATTACCTGAAGATATGAGCAAGGAGCATATCTACAATCACAGCCAATACGTTTGGGATATGAAAATCGTCGAGATGATGCGTGAGGGAAAGAGTCGAGAAGTAATCGATATCATGCCAGAGTTCACCGAGCAAACAATTGCTGAAACAGAGGGCGGTGGCTTGATTTGGATGCTCGGAGCAATGGGATTCCCTGACTTCCCTGCTGAGATTTATGGCTACCAATCTGTAATTGGAACGGGAAACGTAATCGCTTGCTGGGACCCAAACGACAATACTCGTGAGTATGTTCTTTGAGGTGAGATGATGAGTGAAACAAATGAACCTGAGATTCTCTTTGGAATCTATTGTCCACCTCATCCACAACCACTTCTTTCTCCTGAAGCAAGTGAAGGATACAGTAATCTTCGAGCCGCTTACGATGAATGCCGAAAGCGAATTGAAGAAAGCGAGGCAGATATCATAATCCTTTATTCAACCACATGGCCAAGTATCATCGGGCATCAAATTCAAGCCTTGGAAAAGGCGGTATGGACTCATGTCGATGACGATTTCCACTATCTTGGTAGTATGCCATATGAATTCCACATGGATACTCAATTCGCTCATTCAATGAGGGAGAATTGTGAAAAGAGAGGGTTGGAAGCTAGAACTGTCGAGTACGAAGGATTCCCAATCGACACTGGCTCAGTGGTTGCGTTGCAATTATTGAACCCTGAAAATCGAATTCCAACCAGCATTATCTCTAGCAACATGTACTCTAATCGTTCTGAGACAATCGTTCTAGGTAAGGCCGTGAGAGATACACTGGCCCAACAAAACAAAAAGGCGGTAGTCGTAGTAGTCTCAAGTCTCTCTAATCGTATGTTTACAGAACACATAGACCCCAAAGAGGACAGAATTCACTCTCAGAAAGATGATGACTGGAATCGTAAGATTTTGGAGTTCTTCGATGATGGAAGATTAGAGGATTTGAGTCAATTGAGCCGTGACATACACGGACAAATTAGAGTTCAGAAAGTAGTCGCATACAAGCCTGCTTGGTGGCTTGCCGCAACCATGGGACAGCACAATAACTACGATGGCGAAGTACTCGCTTACGAAGCATTGCACGGAAGTGGGGGGGCAGTCATTACATTGACTCCATCGATAGGTTCGGTTGGTGACAAGGAGTTCGATGAGGATGATGTTGAATTCTACAGAGGAGATCGAAATGTCCTCGATAAGGGGATGCTAGAATGACCTCGGAAGAGTCAAGTCCAGAACAAGAAGAAGCCTCTTTCTTGCATAGGCTTGAGATGATTAAGGATTTAATTGAGGCTCCAGATGAGGTAATCGAAGCTATTTACGATGGCTATGGTAAATCGATTTTGTATACAGCAGGAGGAGCAGCTGGTGCCGCTGCAGGCGTTGCTGTAGGTGGCCCTGTGGGTGGTGTAGTTGGTGGAGTCGTTGGAAGGAAAACGGCTGGAAAATTCACCAGTGACGACGGCCCAAAATATTCTGAAAATGCTCCATCTGCTGTCGGTACCTACCCTCACGCTTACCGTGTTGGAAGCTTACTCTTCGTCAGCGGAATTGGACCCCGTCAGTCAGAAACCAATGAGATACCAGGAGGCCCTATCCGTGACGCTGATGGAAATCCTCTAGATTACGACATTCGTGCTCAAACAAGGGCCGTAATAGAGAACATCAAGACAATCCTGGAGAACGCCGGCTCATCACTTGACAAAGTCGTAGACTGCCTTTCTTTCCTAGTAGATATGGATCGAGACTTCGCCGGCTATAATGAAGTATACGGTGAGTACTTTTCTGAGATTCAATGCGCCCGTACCACAGTCGCGGTACGAGCTCTTCCTACTCCGATTGCGATTGAATTGAAAGTGATCGCTAAGATTTAGGATCCAATCAATTGGTAATCGTCACTGAGTGGTGTAGCTCCAGTTTCCATGGAAATAATCTGACCATCCTTGAAGCGCATGAATGAAAGAACCGCTTCGGAATCTGAATCGTTTGCAAAGTGAACGATTGAATGCGCAACACCAACCTCATCATTCTCGAATAGTATTCTGTCATGTTCTGAGGCTGGTCTGTTGTCGCCACCAGCGAATCCCAAAATGTCGGATTTACTCATGGTAATTCCACCAACGTGTGGATTGAATACGCAATCGTCATGGATGATATTTGCTAGTGCTTCTGTATCTCCATTTTCCCAGGCCTTGTTATATGCTTCAATAATCGACATATTCTGACCCAAATAGAATTCATGTATAATCCAATGGGACTAACCAATCTCCTAATTACGTCCAGTTCTGAAACCAATTCACTCTATACTCATCGTGCTGTAAAGTCTCATTACAACAATGCCAGCGATAATTAACCCCATTCCAATCATTGCCCCAGCGTCAAGACGTTGGTCATGAAAGATTACAGCAATCAATGCAACTCCGACTATACCAACGGCAGACCAAATTGCGTAAGCAATTCCTAGAGGTATTTCATCTAAGGTTAATGATAAGAAATAAAATGCTAAACAGTAACCAACTATCACAACTACTGATGGAATCAATTTAGTAAATTCTTCAGTGGACTTTATTGAGGCTGTTGCAATAACTTCGCTAATTATTGCCAAAAGAAGGTAAGCCCACTTGTTCATGTTTACAGGATTTTGATTTACCATATAATATTCTTCATATACGTTCTATTTAGACACTAACTTTCATCCAATTTTCATGAATCAGAGAACTCGATTAAATCAGAATCACATGATGGTGGTGCAGTTATAGGATTACAGGCAATAGGACCATTTGGAACTTGTACCCAATATTCGATTCCATCAACTTTAGCCGGATAATCAGTTGAGATCGAATGTGCGCCGACTGCAAAGGCGGCATCTCGACGTGCCGTATCGTTATTGTCGGCCTCACCGTCTTCCGCATTGTCGGCACGACTCCTAACGATATACCCCTCTTCAACAAGTCGAGTAATTTCCGATCCCATTCCAATGGGGTCCGTCTCGGAATAGAATGCCGCAGTGTCACTTGCCTCATCATTCATAGTGAACATTAGCGAACCATTCAATCCAGGGTATGTATCGATATATGCTTCACGAACTTCATTATCAGCTAGTAGGATGAACATAGCCTTCCCTCGAGAGTCATCTAGTAATGGCCAACCACTTGTGGTGACCGCTTCTCTAAGGGTGGCCGTATCTCCTTTGACATCATCAGGATTGATAGTTTTATCACGAGGCCACCATTCACCAATTTCAGTTTCGATTTTTTCCAGCATATCTTGTAATTCAAGGACCACTGTATCATCGGTGCTTGATCGAACCCATTCTTTTGGTTCTACCCAAATCATTAGTGGAACGTGATTTGGATTCTCGTTTGACCAAGTAAGAAGTGTGTTCAAACAATCTTCAAAGGTAGCGCAATTACTTCTGAAGTCATATTGATTGTGATAGACGTACAATTGCCCGCGAGGATCCCACCAGACATCCAATTCAAATTGTCTAACACCGAATTCTTCGGCTTGAACATCCAACGGCTCGTGTGTGTAATCATAGGCCCTTATCGTTGGTCCGAATGGTTCGATATGGTATGAATTGTGGGTTCCTAGAACTTGGATATGATTGATTCTAAGTGGCTCCGGTTCATCGAATAGATCATCACCGGAGCTAAGAAAATCCAAGCAACCCGCAAGCGGAGACGCTAGCAAGAGGCAACACAGAGCGAGTGCGGTAGTCCTCATCCTCAACTCATGAGTAGGGATTCGGTGGATGAAAGATTCGCTAGTTCAGCAACAGCCACAGCCATCATCACAGCGAACATCGACAACTTCTACGCTGAACTTGAGAGTCTTTCCGGCCATTTGATGATTGAAATCTACAGTGACGGAACTATCTGCAATTTCTGTAACTGTAAAAGGCAAAGGACCTTGGGGTGTTTGAGCAGCCATCATTACTCCTATCTCGAGAGGCATTTCAGACGGAAATTGATCACGCGGAACCTGCTGAATTGCATCTTCGGAGCGCTCTCCATAAGCTCGGTCAGGGGTTAGTGTGAATTGTCTCTTTTCACCAACTGCTGCTCCCATCATTTCTTGTTCAAATCCTGGAATCATTTGCTGTTTTCCTACTTGGTAGGCTAGTGGATCTTTTCCATCACTACTGTCGAATACTTCTCCATCGGGAAAACTTCCGGTGTA
>CETB01032487.1_pt1 | contig 13431 bp, 9 predicted proteins | sample 356381 | NCBI WGS metagenome assembly CETB01 (sample SAMEA2622545, study PRJEB7988) | marine metagenome | biome: marine biome (ENVO:00000447); feature: deep chlorophyll maximum layer (ENVO:xxxxxxxx); material: "saline water (ENVO:00002010), including plankton (ENVO:xxxxxxxx)" | depth 155 m | reverse complement strand
ACTTATGACTTCACCGTTGCAGGCGGGCTCTTCGGGTGGCCTTTACGACATGTCAAAATTATTAGCTGCATCCCACCCCTTTTCCAAAAAAAATCAAGCTTTGACTAATAAGACAAAAAAGACAACCATAAGAATTGAAAAAATAGGATCAAAACAAGAACCCCCGACTCTCCAAACATATACAGGAGAAAATACTGGAGAAGGAATAAACCAAGTCAATTCTACAAGACTGCTGCTCAGTTCAGAAACTAGAAGACAGGTTAGTCAACTATTTGTGGAAACCAAAAAATTAGAAAACTCTGTATCTGAAAAACAACAGATAAGTCCTATGATTGTTACTGGCACACGAATTGAATCTGGTATTCCTGGCGCCTCCGTCTCAATAATTAGCAAGGAGGATATAGAAAACGCACCAACAACGGATCTAAGTACTTTGCTAGGCCAGCAGTCTGGCGTCCAAATGAGAGATTTATTTGGTGGGATAAATGGAGTTCAAGCAACGGTTGATGTGAGAGGATTTGGCACAGTGGGTACACAAAACTCACTAATCTTGATTGATGGCCGCAGACTAAATGATATAGATTTGGCTGCCGTTGACTTTGGAAAGATTCCCTTAGAGAGTATTGAACGGATTGAGGTGATCAAGGGTAACGCAGGAAGCGTGCTTTATGGAGATGGTGCAGTTGGCGGTGTAATAAATATAATTACTAAACCCTCTTCTACAAAAACCAGAGCCACAGCAAAGTCCAATTTTTCCTATGGGTCTCAATCAAGAAGGGAATCCAGTGTATCCTCTAATATTTCTGTCGGGGATGTATCCTCTCGAATATTTGTCAACCGTATAACTAGCGATGGTTATAGGGACAACAATGCCTACAGTCAGAGAAATCTGGTTGGCGAAATAAAAAGGGATATGGATTTTGGTAGCCTTTTTACAAGGATAGCCCTTGATGACAGCTCCCTTGGGCTTCCTGGTTCACGGCAAATCAATCGCCCCGCAGGTATTAATCTTTTTGAGACAGATCCGGAAGGTACTGTTTCATTTGTAACCCAAGATATACTGCTTCAAAATGGCATCCATTTTACTCTAGGTGGTACCTATGAGGTAAGTGAAGGTTTAACATCGATTATTGATCTAGGATATCGACGCAAAGCTCAGGACTCGGTAAACAACAACTTCACGCTGGTTGATACAGATTTAGATACTTATTCTATAACGCCGAGGGTTATTTTGGATTATCCATTCGGAGACTTATTTGGTTCAGCTGTGCTGGGAATGGACTACTACTATGCTGAATATGAATCTGATCGTAAGAATGGCATTAGTCAGGTCAGACCAAATAATAGCTATGACGCGTTTCAACATAGTTTTTCCACATACGGACAAGCTACTTTTCCATTGGAACAAAATACCAATTTGAGCTCTGGACTAAGGATTCAAAGGGTAAACACTCAAGCCGGGCACATAAACTTTAATGATGCATTCACGACAAAACAAGTGCCGCTGGATGACACTTCCACACAATGGGCAGCCAATTTAGGCGTTAATCATCAAGTAAGTGATAATATTGACATCTTTGGCAGACTGGGTAGAAGCATCCGCATACCTACAATAGATGAGAGAATAGGTAGTGCGGCTAGAGATGCCACAACATTCGAATTAAATACTCAAACTTCCAAAGATATAGAAATTGGGGCAAAGTATATAGACCCGTTGGTAACTTTTACTGCCAGCACCTGGTATATGAAACTTAAAAACGAAATCGCATTCAACTCGCAAGCAGTTGCATTTGGCACAAATGTAAACTACGACCCGACCCGCAGATACGGTTTTGAGAGTGAGTTCTCCTACAAAGCCAAAAAGAATATCAATTTAAAAGGAAATCTGAATTTTATTGATGCAAAATTTGATAGTGGTCCGTTTAGAGGAAATAATATACCCGTAGTTTCACCATGGACAGCAAGTGCCGGAGCAATCTGGAATATATGGGAGGATTCGCTGAATTTTTCGGCCACTTGGGATTGGTGGGATCGAAAATATCTCGAAAATGATGAGCGTAATATATTTGAAAAAATTCCTATGACTTCGGTAACTGATTTAAAAGCCTACGGGAAAGTTAATTTAGTCGGGAAAGGGAATATTTTATGGTCGCTTCAAGCTAATAATATATTTGACGAGAAATATTTTACTTACGGTGTAGCTTCGGCGACAGCAGCAAATGTATTCAATGCGTTTCCCATGCCTGGCAGAACTTTCTTATTTTCAGTAGGATCAGAGTTTTAAAAAACTGAGATGAGATAAACTTGAATGAGATTGCCTTGTAATTTTAATAATATACTTGGTTTATGGTTTGTATTTATAGTTTTTATGTTCTCCAGTACTGTCTATGCCTATCCTAAACGGATAGCTTCTATTAATTTGTGCACAGATCAGTTACTGTTTGAGATTGCTGAACCTAATAAAATAATCTCTATAACTTATCTGTCATTAGATCCAGAAATATCAAACCACCCCAAAAGAGCTAAGAAATATAGAGTGAACCATGGACTGGCGGAAGAGATAGTGCACCTAAACCCCGACCTGATATTAGCTGGGAAATATTCATCGTTGAGCGCGACTAAAATATTGAGAAAACTGGGGTTTGAGTTAGCTGAGTTTGAACCAGCTGTCAGCATAGACGGGATATACAAAAATATAGAGCGATTATCAAATTTAATTGGACGCCCAAATATTGGTAGGAAATTAATCCAGAAAATAAAACACAAATTTAACCCTAATAATATGGAAAACCATGCAAAAAAACCAACAGCTGTAATATTTAAAGCTCGCGGCTTTACTCTTGGAAAGAATAGTTTGGCAAACGAGGTAGTTTTACATTCTGGCCTCATAAATATAGCACAAGATAAAATCCGTGGTTCCTTTGATTACATGCCACTAGAACAATTGATAGCCCTCAACCCCGATTTAATTATCACCGACGCTTTTAACGAAAACTCCCCGTCCCTATCTCAAAACTTGTTAAAACACCCAGCACTTGGCAAAATTACTCAAATAGGGTCTAGAGAAAACCATCCTAATGTGGCAGTCATTCCTGCCCGATACTGGAATTGTGGTAATTCATTTATTACTCACGCCCTGGCACAACTAAAAAACTGGCAGATCAAGGTTAATAAGTAATGATAAAATTCGATAGGAAAGCGTTGCTCTGGAGTGTTTTACTTATTTTTTTAATATTCTTTTTGTCTCTGCTGTCACTTAGCCAAGGCCCAACTTTTTTACCTTTAGACACTATTATCTCGTCCCTTTATTCACAAGCAAACACGTCGACTAATATAATTATCCAGGAAATTCGTCTACCGAGAACACTGCTAAGTATTATGATAGGCGCAGCACTTGGTCTTAGCGGCGCAGCGCTGCAGGGATATCTTAGAAACCCCCTTGCAGAACCTGGGATAATAGGTGTCTCCGGTTGTGCTGCCCTCGGAGCCGTAATTGTATTTTATTCGGGTTTAACTAGTATCATATCCATTGCTCTACCCTTAGGTGGAATGGCAGGGGCGGCGATTTCGGTTTTATTACTGGGGTTGCTTGCCGGTTATAAAAGTAGTGTTATGACTATTATTTTGGCAGGCGTGGCAATAACAAGTTTGGCGGGTTCCCTCACCAGTTTGGTATTATCTTTGGCGCCTAATCCATTTGCTACATTCGAAATATTTTTTTGGCTTCTAGGGTCTCTTGCTGACAGAAGTTTTGAGCACGTAAAACTAATTATTTTTCCACTAGTCATCGGGATTGGATTGCTGCTAACAACGGGCCGCGCACTTGATGCACTTACGCTTGGTGAAGATGTGGCATCGAGTCTTGGTTTTAATCTCCAAAGAATTAAATGGACAATCGTAATTGGAATTTCATTAGCTGTTGGTGTGGCCGTATCTGTCTCGGGAATCATTGGCTTTGTAGGGTTGGTTGTGCCGCATTTATTAAGGCCCATCGCAGATTTCCGACCCGGTATTTTGTTACCTTTAAGCATGCTGGGTGGGATAAACCTAACATTAGCCGCTGATATACTAGTTAGAGTTATTTCACAGGGCCCAGAACTAAAATTAGGAGTAGTGACAGCACTAATAGGCTCACCATTTTTCCTATATCTTGTCATTAAATCTCGGAGTAAATTGCAATGACCGAGACTATTGTTTCTAATCTAAGCGTTTCTATTGGTCAAAAAGATATCCTTAGTAATATAAATTTTAGCATTAAGTCTGGCGAAACCGTCGGTCTTATTGGCCCAAATGGATCAGGAAAAACAACCCTTATGCGCTCTATTTTGGGGTTGCAAAAATTATCTAAAGGGGAGGTATTTGTTGGCGGCCAAAATATAAAAATCATTTCAAAAAACAAGCTGGCAAAACAAATGGCATTCATACCTCAGGGCGGAACCAGCGAGTGGCCACTTACAGTTGAAAACTTAGTTGCTCTTGGTCGACTGCCATATACAACAAACCTTAGCCCCCCCAGTACAATAGATTGGGAAATCATACAAAAATCAATAGATCTGTGCGGCCTTAAAGATCTTAGCACACGAAAAGTCTCAAGCTTGTCAGGTGGTGAATGGGCCCGAGTTTGTTTCGCTAGAGCCATCTCTTCCGAACCTAATCTTTTGTTAGCCGATGAGCCTATAGCTTTTCTTGACCCTAAGCATTGTTTCCAAATCATAACATTAATAAAAAATTTGGCCGCCAGGGGAAAAAGCGCGCTTGTTATTCTGCATGACCTTTCAATCACAATGCGTTTTTTTGACAGGGTTATAATTTTAAAAGACGGAAAATTGGTAGCCGTTGGTTCACCTAAGGAAGTCATGTCGGAGAATTTTATAGCAGATACTTTTGAAGTAGATATTTTGCAAGGGCAAGCGAATTCAGAAAGTTTTATAATGCCATGGAAGATTAGATAAATTGGTATGGTATGATGATTTTTTATGAGCGAATAAGGACTAGAGTCAATACTATAAAGCCCAGTGGGCTTATAACTGCTTGCGCAGCTCTTTCTGTTTTTGGCCATGTGGCGGTGGCCAGCACTCTAACTATTTGGTTAAGCACATCTGCCAAAAAAACTGAAACAAGTGACATTATTTCAGTGAGTATTGTTACTGCCTTTAATAAAGAGTTGCCATCCAGTTTCGGTGAAACCAGCTTAAAGGAATCTAAACCTCTATTTAGCAAGCAGCAAAAGAAAGAGACAATAATAGAAAATTTCGAGCCCAGAAAAATTGCTGGAGTTACTGAAAATAAAAATGTCTTACGAAAAGAAAACAGGATATCAACCAAGGGATCTATAACTAGTTCAAGGGTATCAGACAGAAGGATTTATTCTTTAGCCCTACCTTCTAGAAAGCCCCAGCCCATCGTTAAATCAATTAAGTTACAAAGCCAATCAGAGACAATCATCCAAACTCAGATAGATTACGACAAAATCACACCTGCTAGAAACCCGGTTAAATATAACTCGATAACGACTCACACAAACGCGGCACAAACAACCTATAATAAAATAAAAGGTGGAAAGACACCCGGAAAGCATGAAAAAATCAAATCCAATAAAGATAACTCTCTCAAACTAATTTATAACCCTGCTCCACGATATCCAAGAATTGCCCGAAAAGAGGGTAAAGAAGGTCTCGTAACTATAAACGCTATTATCTCTAGTAAGGGGTTAGTAACAACGGCAAGTATAAAAAAAAGTAGTGGCTTCCCAATCTTGGATAGAGCCGCATTAAAGGCTGTTAGAAAATGGGTTTTTAAACCCAAATTAAAATTTAATGGAAATTCTAACTCATCAGTTGACGTCCCTATTCAATTTAAGCTGACAAAATCATAAAAAATTAATATATTTTTCTACTTTACTATCTGTAATATTAGACTGTTGAAGAATTATGACTGAAAATGAAGCAGATATACCAGAAGTTGAAAACTCCGAAACACTGCAACTGGATGAACCTGAGCAGGACTGGCTGGATGATTTGCAGGTTAGCCTAAACTACCTAACCAAATTTTCTGTGCCAGGAGGTTTAGTCTTATCAAATCCATCCATACCAAAAGCTTCGAGATTTTTTCCCGTTATCGGCATATTAATAGGGATAGTTAGTTCTTTAGTAATTGCCGCTGCAAGCCTTACAGGACTGCCACAAGGAGTTGTTATTGCTTTTGGTATTTGCTCAATTTCTGCCATCACTGGCTTAAAACAGGAAACCGCATTAGCTAACAGTTTTGATTTATTACCAACAATTGTTAAACAGGAAGATAGTCAAAAATCAAATACACTATTTATTGGGGTTTTTTCACTTTTCTTCGGGTTTGTTATCAAATGGATAGCTCTTAGCTCTATTTCATTAGACGCGGCATCTCTAGCACTTTTAACGGGAATACTAATTTCTTCCTCTACCCCATCAATACTGATGAGATATAGTTTGCGTTTAGAAGAAAATGAGACACTCTCTTCGGAGGCAGATCTTAAAACGGTCTTTATTTCTGTTATATTGGCGATAGTAATTTGTTTTTTTATAAATGGTTTCTTATTAACAGCGACTATCGTATTAATTTTATTTATATTCATGATTACGATTATTTTCTTAATGCGGCACTTTATCAAAAAGTATGATGAGAATTTAGTTTTGGGATTTGCCGAAGTCACCAACATAATTGTTATCCTCACGATTGTGTCTTCTGAGGCATAAGATTTCGAAAAATATAATAATGAGACTGAAATGCTTGAAGTTAAGAATGCATATCGTGCTGATACTGGGTCACTAAGGGTTAATAGTTGCCAACAACCCAGCAAAAAGGTTGCTCAAAGTTCTATTTCCATTAGGTCATAGGCTAAGTGTAATTCCCCCGAGTAGGATTTTTTTATATCCTTTTCAACCAGATCAAGTTGGTGGGGACCCATTATCTCTTGAGGCATGTGTACACCCATTGTCTTTTGCACCACAGGATTAAGTGAATCGAAAGAGGCGAAATGTGTTGCAATAAGGCATTTTGCTCTAGCCTCAGAAGCAAGCTTCCCTAACTCTATAGGACTTGTATGAGCCCAAGTGCCTACCTTAACTTTTTTTCTAAATTCAATGGCTTCCTCAGGAAAGGTACACTCGTGTATCATAACGTCTACACCTTTCGAAAGTTCTACGAAAGCATCACAAGGTGCAGTATCTCCAGAAAAGGAAATTGATTTACCATCCTTGGTGTCTAATCTTAAACCAAAGCACTCAGAGATTTCCTTGGGAATATGTTCAACAAAACATGCTTTTACAGATACCAATTCATCCTCAAAAATTAAACCCGGTTGGCACTCTCGAACTTCTGGCCTAAGAATTTCGACATTTTGACGGCGAGGATATTGAGCTCTAGCTTCAATATCTTTTGCAAAAGCGCCATCCTCAAATAAGTGATCGACAAAAGACTGCGTTCCCGGTGGCCCAACAACTACTGGGGACAAACCCCTATCACAAATCCAAGTAGTAAGTAAGAAATAAGGGAACTCAGATATATGGTCGTAGTGAAGATGGGACAAAAAAATATGATTTACTTCAGTAGGATCAATCCCTGCTTTTATCATCTGTCTTGTAGCCCCATGGCCACAATCAAAAAGATAACTCTTATCGCCAATTGATATGTGAATTGCTGAATCAGCTCTCTCAGGATCTGGTACAGCTGCACTCGTACCCAACATCGTTATTTTCATGAGTTAAACTATCCCAAATTTATATTCTATGAATATATTATATATTATCATAAAATTAATATAGCCCTGAAATCACTCACATTGGTATATGTGGGACCCGTAATAATAAGATCTCCAATAGTATCAAAAAATACATAAGAATTATTATTTCTCAAGTATTCGTTTGGATCAAGTCCAGCTGTTGTAGCTCGAAGAAGTGTATCTGGTTGAATAATTGCGCCCGCATGATCACCATTTCCGTCGATACCATCTGTGTCGCAGGATATTGCATAAACCCCCTCCTTCGAGTCTAGTGCGATCGATAAACTTAATAGAAACTCTGTATTGGGACCGCCCATCCCGGATCCCTTTAGGCTCACAGTAGTCTCACCTCCCGAAAGATATAGGTGCGGCTTTTTCTGCGACTTGATAACCTGTTTAGCCATCTCTCTTGCTACCAATTTAGCCTCTCCCTCAACTGTTTCGCTAATTATGGTCACACCTAAACCCTCTTTCTCTGCAAAACCTTTTGCAGCCAGGATCGCTGTTGAGGTTGAAGCTATAATATCATAATTTCCTTTCTCAATTTTTTCTGGATTACCATCTAAGTTGTTTTCTAGGTGTTTTAGAATGGATTTAGGGACGTCTAACTTATATTTATCAATAATTTTAATGACCTTAGCGCTATCCACGTTTTTTTTAAAAGTCGGACCTGATGCAACAAGAGATGGGTCATCACCAGGCACATCTGATATAATTAAAGTGTGAACTTTACTCGGATAACATCTCTCCAATAATCTCCCACCTTTGACCGAAGAAATTTTAGCCCTCACGAGATTTATATCAGATATTGGCGCTCCACACCTAAGTAGTTCCTTATTTATTTTTTGCTTATCTGCAAAGGATACACCAGGAACCGGCGACGTCATCAATGACGACCCTCCCCCAGATATAAGCGCTAGTACTAAATCATTCTCACTAAGGCCAGAAATGAGATCAAGTATTTTTTGCGTGGCTAAAAATCCTTCGCGGTCAGGAACTGGGTGAGAGGCTTCAGATATACGTATCTGTCGGCAAGGCCTAGAATAGCCATAGGGGACAATAATCTGACCATCAAATATCCCAGTCCAATGCTGCTCTACCGTCTCAGCCATAGCTCCTGACGCTTTACCTGCTCCTATAACAATTGACCTCCCTTTATTCGGTTGCGGCGGAATATAACTCGGCAAACAGTTTTTTGGATGGCACGCCTTAAGAGCTATATCAAATAACTTTTGTAAAAACTCTCTGGGATCACTTACCATGATAAGACTTTTCCATACTAAACTTTAAATCACTCTAACCATGCAGTTGGACAGATTACAAATTACTTTTTATAATAATTTCACAAATAAAAAACTAGGTTCTTAAATGGAAAGATCGTTCGCTAAAGAAATAGAACTACTTCGACTTAAACAGGGAGAAGTGTTTACAGGAGAGGGAATACTTGCTGTAACGAAAGCACTGTTGCAGTCAGGAGTATCCTATGTGGGTGGTTATCAGGGCGCCCCGGTTTCTCACCTCCTAGATGTATTGGTTCAAGCCAAGGAACTTATGTCTGAACTTGGTATAAATGTGGAAGCAAATTCTAGCGAGGCTTCTGCTGCTGCCATGCTCGCTGCGTCAATAAACTACCCAGTAAGAGGGGCTGTAACTTGGAAGTCAGTTGTAGGCACAAATGTTGCAGCAGATGCACTTTCTAACCTGGCTTCGGCAGGAGTAAAAGGTGGAGCCGTAATTATTTCAGGTGAAGACTATGGAGAGGGAGCTAGTATTATCCAAGAAAGGACACATGCCTTTGGATTGAAATCGACCATATGGATGGTTGACCCTCGCCCTAACTTAGAGACCATTGTAAACATGGTTGAAAAAAGTTTTGAGCTGTCTGAAGTCAGCAATTCGCCTGTGATGGTTGAACTCCGAATTAGGGCCTGTCACGTCCAAGGATCCTTTGTTGCAAAAAACAACCAGTTACCTAATGTAAGCACTCTAAATAAAGAGGATGAACCAGCATCATTTCTTTATGATAGACTGAGTCATCCCCCAGTAACTTTTAGCCAAGAAAAGCATAAAATTAACAATCGCCTTCCAGCTGCCCAAAGGTTTATTTTAGACCAAAAGCTAAATGAGATTTTTGATGGCCAACTAATTTCTCACGGTCTTATTGTACAAGGTGGCTTATTTAATACGCTAATGAGACGGTTAAATACACTGGGCTTGGCCGATGCGTTTGGTAACAGCAAAATACCCATACTAGTCCTCAATGTTACTCATCCACTTGTACCTAAACAAATAAGTGATTTTTGCAGCGAAAAAGAATCTGTTCTCGTTATCGAAGAGGGAAATCCAGAGTTTATAGAACAGCAAATTGGTCAAATATTAAGAAGAGCTGACCTACAGACAAAACTACATGGCAAAGATGTTTTACCTTTGTCAGGCGAATATACTGCTGACGTAGTTTTAAAAGGACTTGTAGATTTTTTAAGCCAAAATAAGCCAGACGGAATTGATTTGGAAAAATTACTGGACCAAGCAGCATCAATGGAGACAGTTAAGGACAATGCTACTAATGCTCTCGAAGAAAAACTACCAGCGAGACCCCCGGGGTTCTGCACAGGCTGTCCTGAAAGACCGGTATTTTCTGCAATCAAGCTCTTAAAGGAAGAAGTGGGGGATATACACATCTCAGCTGATATTGGCTGCCATGCTTTTGGGACATTTGAGCCATTTAGCATGGGAAATTCTATACTGGGATACGGGATGAGCCTGGCAAGTGCTGCTGGAGTAAGACAAATCCAAAAAAAACGTACCATCAGTATAATGGGTGACGGAGGCTTTTGGCACAATGGACTGCAGTCCGGGGTTTTATCAACAATATTTAATAAAGGCGATGCAATATTGATAATTATGCAGAATGGATATTCGTCGGCAACGGGGCAACAATTTATACCTTCTAGTATTAATGTGAATAACGAGGAAACAGCCTCAAATCAAATTGAGAAAGCTCTGAAGTCTGTTGGTGTTAAGTGGATGAAAACTGTCCGTACTTATAGTGTTGATGTTATGTTAAAGACACTAAGGGAGGCAATGAAAACCAATTATGATGGACTTAAAGTCATAATTGCAGACGGCGAATGCATGTTGGCAAGACAGAGACGTATAAAGAAAACTAATGCTAAGCGCTTAGCGGAGGGGCAAAAAGTAGCGATCCCTCGCTTTGGGGTTGATGAAGAGATATGCACAGGAGATCACTCTTGTATTAGATTATCTGGGTGCCCTTCTTTAACAATAAAACCCACCTCCGACCCTCTCAGGGTAGACCCGATAGCCCATGTTAACAATGGATGCGTGGGATGTGGACTCTGTGGAGAAGTGGCCCATGCTGCCAGTCTCTGTCCCTCATTTTATAAAGCAGAGAAGGTCCAAAATCCAGGCAAGCTGAAAAAACTTACCCATAACTTAAGGCACCGGGTAATATCTACTATGTTTAGCGAATAAAAATATTATGGATAATTTTCAGAAGCAGAAGCGTCCCATTTCTATTCTTATCGCTGCTATGGGTGGAGAAGGTGGAGGAGTTTTGATGAACTGGATTGTCAAAGCAGCTGTATCCGAGGGGTATCCTGTCCAAGCAACCTCTATACCTGGCGTCGCACAAAGAACTGGGGCAACCACTTATTATGTAGAGATATGGCCAGAAAAATTGGATTCTATTGGAGGAAAAAAACCAATATTTGCTCTGAGTCCTGCTATTGGAGAGGTTGATATTATGATTGCAACCGAATTAGCTGAAGCTGCCAGATCATTGACTAATGGTTATATTACAGCCAATAGGACAACTCTATTGGCATCCACCCACCGGGTATACTTAACACTTGAAAAAATGGCTATGGGCGATGGTCGGCTTAATAAAAAGAAATTACTTACTTCCTTACGTAACAACTCCAAAAAAGCTCTTCTCTTCGATGCTTCAACCATTGCGTCAGAAAAGGGAACAATCATTAATGCGGTTCTTCTGGGAGCCTTATCTGAAATTGATATATCTCCACTGGGAATAGAGCCATTAAAAAAAGCTATCGAAGAGGAGGGAAAAGCTGTGGAATCTAATCTAGCAGGTTTTTTTGCTGGACTAGAAGCTGTAAAAAATATCTCTGATTATAAAGGTCCAGATATAGACGGAATTGATATATCAAAGTCATTAGAAAAAGTTTTAGAAACAAAACTCATAGAGGCTTTTCCCCAAGGCGCCCAAGAAATGATTTACCATGGAATAACTCGTCTTACAGATTATCAGAATCAGAAATACTCTGAGCTATATCTCAAAAAACTCAATAATTTTGCTAAATTAGATGCTAACTTGTGTAGTGAAGTAGCTAGACATTTAGCTATTAGAATGTCTTACGAAGATATAATTCGTGTAGCTCAGGCGAAAATACGTCGCAAACGATTTGAAAGAATTAAGAGCGAACTGAAAACAGGCTCTGACGATATTTACAGCATAACGGAATTTTTCAAACCGGGATTGCAGGAAGTTGCTGATATTTTGCCATCTTGGTTAGGCAAAAAACTTATCTCGTTGGCTAAACACTATAATATTTTAGGTAATTTAGAGTGGGGCATGCAGGTCCAAACTACAAGTATATTTGGCTTCCTGAAAATATGGTTTCTAGCAAAACTAAAGTGGTCACGACCATTTTCTATGAGATGGAAAATAGAGCACGAAGAGATAAATAAGTGGTTAGATTTAATAAAGGATGCCTATGATATTAATGTTGCCTTGGCTATAGAAATTGCTCAATTAAGTCGTCTGATAAAAGGTTATGGAAGTACTCACAGTCGTGGTTCACAAAACTACAAAAGAATAGTAGAAATACTCATCGAACCTATAATTAGAAACCAAACTGCCTCTGAATCAGATGTAAAAAATATACAAATTGCAATAGAGTCAGCTCTAGCAGATCCAGATGGAAAAGCGTTAAAAAAAGCCTTAAATGAAGGTGCTAATAAAATGACTCTGATAGCAGCTCAATAATCGAAATAATTTGATAGTTGGCCCCTACTAGATTAAGGTCAACTGGAAATCCGGATACTATTTGGGAGACAGTATAATGATTGGAATTTTTGGCGGTACCGGAGTTACTGGTAGCCAAGTGGTTAAAGCCTTAAAGGCAAAGGGTGCAGATTTTACCTGTATTGTGAGAGACCCCGAGGCAGCAAAAGTAAAAATTGGTGAAGATATAAAATTTAGGACAGGTGATTTATCTGACAAGGAAAGTCTAAAGAAAGCTATAGACGGACTGGAAACTATTTTTCTCCTAACTGGTCATAGCCCAATGCTGAAGGATTTGGAATTCAATGCTATTGAAGCTGCAAAAGATGCAGGAGTCAGTTATCTGGTAAAAGCCTCTGGCTCTGAAAAAGGGATCAGGCCTGATGCTCCGTCCAAAATAACTCAGATGCACTATCATATAGAAGAAGCTGTAAAATCTTGTGGTATAAAATGGGCAATCACTCGTCCCAATTATTTTATGAGTAATTTAATGAGTATGGCAGAACCAATAGCGAAAATGGGTAAGTTGATTACACCATTTCCACTAGATACCGGAATATCAATGATACATCCGGCAGACGTTGGTGAGGCTTCAGCTGAGGTAATTCTTAATCAAGACTACGCCGGA
>CETB01130221.1_pt1 | contig 13459 bp, 9 predicted proteins | sample 356381 | NCBI WGS metagenome assembly CETB01 (sample SAMEA2622545, study PRJEB7988) | marine metagenome | biome: marine biome (ENVO:00000447); feature: deep chlorophyll maximum layer (ENVO:xxxxxxxx); material: "saline water (ENVO:00002010), including plankton (ENVO:xxxxxxxx)" | depth 155 m | reverse complement strand
CCCCGCATCCCAGCCCGATATTGCGCAGAGGTGAAAGTCAGGTCTGTTGGGTTCATAGAAATTGCATACCCGTCACCCTGCTCCAAGGCAAATAAACTGTAAAAAACACCAGTTTGAGGGTGTTCGAAGCGAATGCCGGTCAGGTGTTCAGACGGCATCCTTACATAGATGTCGGTAGAGCCTTTGAGCTGCACTTTGGTGGAAAGATGAACAGCAGCATCACCCTGAACGCGTGAAAGGATGACATTCCCCCCATCATCGTAGTCGACTCTGGTTTCAGTGGCAGGGTTCTCTGTAGTTTCAAACCAGGACAAATCCTCCGCAGGCTTCGCCTGGTCAAGATTGATGGAGTTACCGGTAGACAGCTCAAGCGGCTCAAAGTTATAAGCATCCAGATATCTCAGCCGTGATTGTACTTTTAGGTCAAGGCGGGTCGGGGGCGCATCCATGGGTAGGGCAGTCATTGGAATGTCACCTCGGGCGACAATGAATTGATTGTCCTGAAATCGAAAGTTGATCGCTCCCCGGGTCAATGCATACCAGCTTCCGTTGTCATTGTGTGTAAGATCAACAGCCCGTGTAGCAGGTGTTTCACTTGCTTCCACCACGGGTCCAAAGCAGTATTTGGCTGTAAGCCCCTCAACAGCATCTTCTGCCGCACTTGTCCGGAAGTGGTTTGCTCCGATGATCTGTTTTTTTAATCCATCCGTTTCCCACTCTAAATGCGCCCGCGCCTCCATCCGGTCGCTGAAGAACTGCAATTTAAATGGCAGCGCCCCTTCATTCAGGGTAACCGGGTGTTGTACCGGTTCGGTTGCCGCATCGACGGGCGTCCAGCGTTCGCCAACTACAGAATTGTTGATTTCCAGGCGATAACCATCATCTATATTAAGATGGAAAATGTAATTTCCGGTCATTGGGATATTGATGACGCCCGACCATTCAACACTGAAATAGTCTTTGTCAACCTGACGGTTATTAACGATCGGGCCTTCAAGCCCCCAATCAAAGTTGATGTTGGAATCGATTCGTGTTTCAACAAAATGTCGCCGCATTCGGTAGTGGTATGTATACGGCAGACTGGCGGTGTATTCAGGCACGGGCAGAGAGGTATATCGCTTCATATTTAAATGGCCGTCGTAGTTGAGCTCTACTTCCTGAACGTCATTGACTGCGGTGACTGTCAGGCTACGTAAATCAGAAAACCGTACTCTTAAGCTTTGTCCGTCCGAACCAGGCGGGGGAAGAATGAAGTTACCCAGCAACTCATAGTATTCTGTGGTGCCATCGCGTTGGACTGGCTTTAGCGTTCCGGGTTCTTCGGTAGCCGGCTTGATGAACTGGTCGGTTATCGTGGCCCAGGAATGATTCTGTCGGGCCGCAGGGTCATCAAACGATTTCCATTTTGGAGTGACCGGCCGTGCGGGAAGCATTAGTTCGTTGATTACAGGAACCATCGGCATTGGCTGCTGAGCGTCCTCTTTGGTAGAAGAGCCTTTATTCTCAGACGTCCCACCTTCGGCTTCTGTCATGTCAGATTTAGTCGCAGCACCTTCTTCATCCCCGGATTCACTTACAGCCTTCCCCAATTCAACGTCTGTTGAGTTTTCGGCAATAGAATTTTGCAGGCGATTATTTTTGGCGAGTTCGCTCTCTTCCGGACCAAACAAAACGAACCAGGAACCAACCGCCCCGATAAGCAGGATGATTGCAATAGAGATGAGCAGGTTGTTAAACCCTTTACCAGCATTTCGGGTCGAAGCGAGTTGGTTCAGCCAGTCGAGCAAGTCGTCCATGGCTGATTCGTCTTCTAGATCAACGGGAATCACCTCAATTTTTTTTGACCTGATTTCCTGACAGGCAGCAGAGAATATTGACGGTTGCTTAGTAGCCTCCTCCAACAGATATTCCAAATGATCTGCGGACAACGGATCCCCGAGGCGTTGTTGAATCAGATCGATTTGGTCGCTTGGTTGCATTGTTGATTTAACAGTTGAAAAGAAAGCAGAGAACAATCGTTATTTTAGGATAATTTCATATTCAATTCACACACCACAGGTCGTAAATCGAGTTGAATAGATAATGTAAGTTAAGTTACGCCAAACCGTTTGCTGTATTCAAAAGAGAGACCGGACTATGAATAGAATTGTACCAATCGTCATTTTGGCGGTAAGTTTGTTGATGGGTGAATCACTGATTGCCCAACAGGTTGCTCGTGGCCGCGTCTTCCATGATGCTAATTTCAATCAGCAATATGACGCTGGTGAAAAAGGCCTGGAGAACATTCGCGTATCTAATGGCCGGGAAATTGTTAATACTTCCCAGAACGGGCTGTATGAATTACCTGTTTCCGAGGACACAATTTTGTTTGTCATTAAGCCGTCCGGCTGGATGACGCCGTTGAGCGAAGATAATTTACCTCGTTTTTACTACATCCATAAACCAAAAGGTTCGCCTCAAGGCACCAGATTTGCCGGAGTGAAGCCCACAGGAGATTTGCCGGCGAGTATTGATTTCCCACTGTATCCAGTGGATGAACCGGAATTATTTAAGGCAGTCATGTTTGCCGATCCACAACCCAGAAATCAGACCGAGGTGGATTACCTGATTCAGGATGTGCTGGAGGAACTGGTGGGAATAGATGCCGCATTCGGTGTTACGCTGGGCGATATTATGTTTGATGACCTGAGCCTGTTTAATTCGCAGAATCAAGGAATCGCGCTGTTGGGAATTCCCTGGTACAACGTGATTGGAAACCATGATGTAAATCGTGAAGCTAAGGTGGATGAAGAAAGTGACGAGACCTTCGAACGAATCTTTGGACCGTCTTATTATTCCTTTGAATATGGCAAGGCACATTTTGTGGTCATGGATAATGTGGAATGGCACTATGATAATGAAACTAAAAAACATGGATATCGCGGCGCTATTAGTAAAGCCCAGATGAATTTTCTTGAAAATGACCTCAAGCATGTTTCTCCAGAAAAGCTGGTGGTTTTGATGATGCATATCCCGATCACTAAAATGGATCAGCGCGGTGCGATTTTTAAGCTGCTCAAAGATCGGCCTTTTACGATGAGTGTTTCCGGACACCAGCATTACCAACAAAATCTTTATCTGGATAAAGAAGACGGATGGGAAGGTGAGAAACCGCATCATCATGTAATCAATGTGACTGCCAGCGGCAGTTGGTGGCGAGGAGTCAAGAAGTACGGAAATATACCGCACGCTTATTCCAGAGATGGTGTGCCGAACGGATATTCCATCGTTACTTTTGACGGCAATCAGTATTCGTTCCAATATCAGGCAGCAAATCGGTCAGCAGATTATCAAATGCATATTTCAGCGCCTCTGGAAATAGGCAGTCAGCAAGAGGCAGCCTACGCTTATACCAATATCTTCTCTGGCTCAGAAAAGACAGAAGTATCAGCAGTGATCCGAAATCACAAAGGCAAGGCAGTGAAACTGAAGATGGTAGCAGCACATGCAGAAGTGGATCCCGCCTACCAGAGGCTATATGACCAGGAGCAGGAACTAATAAAAAAACTGGATGGTAAGATTGATTGGGTACAGATGTCGCCTCCGATTGCAGCCGGCCATTTGTGGAAGGCTGAACTGCCGGATGATTTACCCGCGGGGATTTATTCCATTGAGGTGCAGGCCACCCAGCCCCATGGGGCTGTTTATAAAGGCCTGCGACCGATCCGTGTCTCTAATGAGTAAAAGGATGTTTTAAGCCCGGTGAAGTTAGTCAGTTATTTCTGCTATTAATTCGGCCGTGGTGCGGATCCGGGCAAACTTATTTTCCCAGATTTGCAGGCAGGCGTCGTGGATGTGTTCATGAATTGTGGCCATTGCGTCACTTATAGCGGTGACTCGGTAGTTTCGAGTGGAGCCGGAGATAATCGTGCTGTTTACGCAGCAATCTGTGGTAACTCCCGTTATTACAAAGCGGTCGATGCCAAGGCTGCGCAGAGCCAGATCTAAATGTGTACCGTAGAATTTATCATAGGTGTGCCCACGGACCACTAATTCTGTTTCCAAAGGCTTCAGAGCATCGATGGTTGCTGCTGATTCGAGACCTTCACCGGGTTCTGTACCGATTTTGCAATTATTCGAAGGGTGCCCAAAGCCGGTCTTTGCTCCGGTTTGTGCCGCCAGATGCTCTGGCCCGAAGGGATCTCCTCTTAAGCAGGGAATTGTGTCAGCATAAACAAATTCGGTAAAGATAACCGGCATAGCGGCGTTTCGAAAAGCCGTCACGAGCGATTGGATATTAGGGAGAATATTCCGAGCCTTGGGGATTTCCAGCGATGCTCCCTCATCCACAAATCCATGCTGCATGTCAATTACCAGCAACGCCGTTTTATCTGGCATCACTTGATGTGACTGATCAATACGATTTAGCTTTGCCTGAATTAATTCATCGACGCTCATTATGGTTTTACAGCTTCATAATTAAGATTTGTTTTACCCTGGAGCCATCCGAGCTGCTGCAAGAATCGATCCATTTTTGTGACGGTGTCGACGAAGTTTTCTTTTTTGTTGTAATTGAAAAACCCATGCGGTTCTCCGTCATAAAAATGATTTATGCATAGAGCATTTGCCTGTTTCATTAATTGCTGAAATTTTTCCGCCGTGCTTACAGGGATGAGTGAATCTTTGGTCCCTAAAAAGACGATAGTCGGCGGTGCCCCCTTTTGAATATTATGGATAGGCGAGATCTCCTGGTAGTAATCTTTAACCCGCTCGTAACCGTAGCCTTTCGGACCATTGTCATACACCGGATTAAATAAGAGTAATGCATTGGGCTTACTGCTGATTTTCAAATCTTCGCCGGTTTCTTCCATTTCTTTAATGATGCCAGTTGCACTTGCGACATGACCTCCGGCTGATCCACCACCTGCGGCAATTCGATTAGGATCAATACCAAGCTTAGATGCATTTGTACGCATCCAGCGTATGGCAGACTTTCCATCTTTGACACATTCACGAGGGGAAGTGCCCTGTCTGGATTTGACTCGATAGTCTGCAGTTACTGCCACCATCCCACGACTGGCCAGATAGCGGCAATGGGGCACAAATTGATTTGGAGACCCGCCGTTCCAACCACCACCGAAAAAAAAGACGGCGGCTGGTTGTGAGTCTGTTGGCTGATGACCTTGCGGAACAAATACGAACAGGTAGAGTTCTGTTTCACCTACAGTTTTGTATTTGTAAGTTTTTGCACCGGAGTATCCTTTGGGTGTCTGAGCCATTACCAGGGTTGAATTTAATCCAAGTAAAAGTAGAGATATAACCAGGTGGCGCATAAAAAGAGATTCTTTCAGAGAAATGTTTATGCCGAGAAACATTAGCCTAAACCGGCAATTGGTTCGGCTCCGGTAATAACCTTTAGCGCTTCGCTGGGAACATCGACTCGAAGACGAAGTTGCGGAATATCCAGCAATGTATCAAGGCAGGTAGCGATGAGATTTGGAGTTCGAATTGGCGTGGTTGCCGGAGTACCACCATCTTTGGCTGATTGGCCAATAATATGCCCTCGAGGAATTCCGGTTCCATAAAGTAGCAGCGGCGTTAGTCCGCCCCAGTGGTCACGCCCAGCACGAGCATTAATATTGGGAGTTCGACCCATTTCTCCGGTGGCCACCAAAAGAATATCATTCTGCAGGCCGCGAGCTTCGACATCTTCAATAAATGCGGCAACAGCATGATCAAACGGGCTGCCTACATAGTCCATACCACGAACCATTCCCAGATTGTTTTGGTCTGCATGCATGTCCCATACGAATGATGTCGTAATGGTGATAAAGCCACAGCCCCGCTCGGCAAGTCGGCGAGCTAACAACATCAGCTTGCCAAGTGAATTTGAATTGGCCTTATAGTGATTTTTGTTGTTCTTGTCTTTCCACTCATCAAAGCGAGTGAGATGTCCTGTGTCATACCCTTCAATAGTTTTCTGGTTTTCCTGTGAAAGATCAAAGGCATCGGATACGCCACCCATGACGACATCAAATGCCTGTGACTGGAATTTATCTAGACCTTCCAATGATCCATCAGCATCCACCTGACGTTTGATTTTATCCAGACTTTGGAGTAAGGTTTTTCGGTCGTCTAATCGTAAGCGATCAATATGAAGCTTCAAATCTTCCTGAAAGTTGCCACCCGTTCCGGGGACGAATGGCTCAAAACCTTTACTGAACGGCCCGGCATCGGCAAACCTTCCAAATGTATTGAACGGACCAGGTTCATCTTCGACTACCGCATTGGGAAAGGCCGCTACATTCAAAGGCATCCCGTTGCCCGGATTATTGGTGCCAATGATTCTTGACAGATAGCTTCCGATATTTGCACCGAAGCTATCCGGTGAAACAATCGGCTGAATCTTGTGAGCGCTTGAGCCAGTTTGATAAGACCGAACGATTGTGAACTTGTCAGCGTGTTTAGCAAGCTGATTCATCGTTCCACCGAATTCCGTGCCCGGAACATTCGTGGACGTCGCTCCTGTCATGCTGCGGATACTGCCCGGAGCAGACATTTTGGGATCAAAGGTCTCGAATTGGCTTGGGCCACCGTGCTGAAACAGGAAAATCACGGTTTTGCCGGAAAATAACCGCCAGGGATCATTTTCTCCGGAGGCTGCCATCAACTGTGACAGCCCAAGACTCGATAGCCCACAGGTACCTACCTGTAAGAATGATCGTCTGGAAAGTCTATCTTGAAATGACAGCATATGAATTTACTCTGGTTTTAACGAGGACGGGCTATTATTTGTAGTCGGATGGTTTGAGTCCTTTTCTGAACCCCCCAAAGCCAAATTTGGTAGGTTTATATTCTCCTACAATACTCACGTCTAAGTCAGCAGTGATTTTGTCTTCCATGCCAAGTCCCCAGAACATAGAGTTTACCATCATTCGGCGAGTGCCTTCCGAAATTAGATCGGTAGCAGCCCCCATTGTGGTGTTGAACACCTTGGCTATTTTACCAGAGTCACCTTTGTAAGTTTTCACCCAGGCCACCGGCATCATAGGGTCGTTTTTTTTGCCCTCGACAGGTTTGGCATCCGGGGTCATTCCATCAAGCACAGCGCCAAGCAAAATAGGATCAGAGTCTCCTTCAAGTTTTGTGACCCCGTAAACATCCGTATCACCCCAAATTTCTTTGCAGCCGCGAAGGATAGGATGACCTTCTTTGCCTTTAACAGCAACACCACCAGTACTTTCACGACCATGGTGACCATGATGGTTGATCCATGTTTCACCAAGAACCTGTCGTCCCCAGCCTTTTTTGTAGTCACCGTTGTTGTTGAAAGTGTACTTGTGAAATTTACTGTCCTGACGAATATTGAAGGCGTGAGTGGATGTTCGCATTCCAATAATCGGCTTGCCAGAATTGGTGTAATCCACGATGTACTGCATTTGATCATCGGGGAGGTTGCGGAATCGTAATAGGAAGATAGCGAGATCAGCATCTTCAAGAACTTCCAGCCCCGGAATGTTGGTTTGATGACTTGGCGTAATGTGACCGGTGTTTGGGTCGATAGCAAATAGGACGGTGCATTTGAAACCATGATGTTCGGCCATGATTTTAGCTAGCAGGGGAAGAGCCTCTTCGCTGCGATATTCATCATCTCCGCTAACAAAGACAAGATGCTTACCTTTTCCGGGACCATCCTGGCCTTCAAAAGTAATCCATTGATCGTCAGCATGGACGTTTAGCGCTATTGTGAATACGAGAAACAGACCCAACAAAGTAGCGATTCGCATGATGAAGTATTCCCAGTTGTAATGTTTAGGTTATTAGAGATCAGGCTGAATGAAGTTGCCCAGCCAAAATTATTTATCAGACTCTATTTTGACCAAGAAACGGTTTGATTACCACTGCTTTTACATAGAGTTTATATCTGATGGCTTATCAATGGAGTGCAGACGGATTCATCCCCCCACGGATTGCACCGGCATCCACAGCGCCGTAATTGGCTCGAAACATCTCATCTAAAGCGCGACTATTTGGAGTCGCCAGCCAAATGCGGAGCAGGTGTCTCCGCTTGGCAGGATCTTCGGAGTCACAGAACTCTGTCCGACGATGATAGGTAATCCAGTTATTGAGGAGAACAATATCGCCGGAGTTTTGTCGGAATTCAACATGCATTTCCGGCCGGGCGGCAACATCATCAACATAATTTAAAGCCTCCAGTTGTTTTTCGCTCATTGGAGTAAGATCATTATCTGCATAGGCCCGGTCAATCAGCACCCTTAGATATGCTGAGGCAAACACTCCGTCCCGAAAAGAAAATATCGGTTGTTGGCAGTAAGGAAGGTGATTTCCCTTATCGACATTGTGTCGCTTGTAGTAGTAGGGCGCCATTAGTTCTGTTATGAGATCAGGTCGTTCCCTCAGGATCTGGTTATAAACCGACACACTGCTTACAAGCTGATTGATTCCACCAGACAGAGCTTGTTGCAGGCACATAAATCCAATTACATCACAGCGATCGGTATGAAAACTAAGTCGTTTACGGGTATTGGGCCCTCGAGCATTTGGATGCCCGACTTTGAATCCTTCATCCCGAACATGAAAAATTCGTTCATTGGTAGCACTTTGAGAGACAGCCGTGCCAAGATAGGTCGTCATGCCCCAGAAGATACGCTCAGCTTCTTCCGGCGAGTAGCGATCCACAGGAAAGCCTTTGATGATGGTAGCACCCGATCCATGTTCCAATTGATGCTGAACCCGGAGTAACTGCTGTCCCAGTGCGGGTAGTTGGAATGTCTTACGATCAATTTCAATTAATGGCAAGTCAGCCGTTTGTTCCAGCGCCTGGCTCAATTCATCCAGACTTTTTTGAGTCAGTGTGAAATTCCAGTCTTCCCGCTGTTTAATTTCGTCACCGATCCATGCGGAGGGGCCTGATACAGGTTTGGGGTTTGGCATTTTTAATTACTTACCAATACAGTACAGGGCCTGCATTGTTCGCACGAGAATCTGGCCATCAGCAAAAACAGGGGTGGAGACGGTAAATTCTTCGGCAAGCGTGTTTTTTGAGACTACTTCGCCATTCTCGGCGTTAACAACGAATGTGGCGCCATCTTCACGGGTGAGATAGACATTGTTACCTGCCAGAATTGGTGAAGCGGAATAAGCCAGACGAGTTTTTTCCAGCTCAACTTGCCATATTTGCTTACCGGTTTTTACGTCGATTTTTGTCACCAGCCCGCGGTCGGTTGTACAAATAGCCGTTCCGTTTATAGCGATCGGTGTTGGTACATCTGCACAGATACCGTCGATTGTGTACTCGATACCAGGCTTGTCGTCTTTGAGGTTGATTGCTGTTAGGGTTCTTCCGCGGGCATATGGAGCAAGCAGGATTCCGTCGCTGAGCACGGGCGATGCGATACTGCGCCAGTACTTTTCCCCGTTAGGGTTCAGCGTGCCTACTCGCCACAACTCTTTCCCACTGGAAGCATCATGGCCGGTGACATAATCCGCTCCTAATACGATTAGCGATTCTTTGCCGTTGTCGTTGACGACAATCGGAGTGGAGTAGCTTTGAGCGGCCTCCAGGGGGGCGTCCAGATTCCGCTCGGCTTTCCAGCTTTGTTTACCAGTTTCTTTGTTGATGGCTAATAAGAAACTGGGCCCGGTTTGCATTACGGCAATGACAACCGAATCCTTGGTTAGGACAGGCGAAGTCCCTAGATCCCACCAGAGTGTATCCTCGCCATGGTTTTCCTGAATATTGGCGATCCACCTAACTTTGCCGTTAAAATCCAGACAGGCGAGGTCTCCGCTTTTGTAGTAAACGAAAACAGATTTGCCATCGGTAATTGGTGATGGATTACTGCCACTTGCTTTGCGGTGCTTTCCACCACGAGATGAGCCAATTTGGGTGCGCCACTTTTCTTTCCCGGCACGATTTAGACAGATGATTAGATTAAAGCCACCATCGTTGGCCGTAACTAAAATGTTGTCTTCCCAGATGGCGGGAGTTGAAGAACCTACACCGGGCAGTGCTAATTTCCATGAGATATTCTGATCAACGTTCCAGGTTGTTGGGAAATCGCCTTTTGCTGCAACCCCGTTAAAACCAGGCCCCCGCCAGTTTGTCCAGTTCTCTGCATATCCGTGTCCAACAATTAAGGTCAGGATAAGTAAGGCTACCAGTGCGCGTTTCATGACAAGGTCCTTTTGTTATTGGTTTGAGCAGGAGTAAGGCTGGACACCGTACGAACCATTAGAATTTGTTAATAATACGTCGGTGAACTCCCGATTTTATTTAATTCTTTAATATACTGAAACTTTACAGTAGGGTGAATGAAGTATGCATCCGGTAGGAAGTTATTCAACACCGACTTATATTTAAAACAGCACTGTATATATAGAAGAGACACTTTTCACTCTTTAGCTAATAAGGATTTAGATAGATGGCAAAATATGTCTGGCTGCCGCTCGTTTTGGCATTGTTGGCTATTGGATGTTCGAATGACGAAAGTTCGGTCATTCAGGATGATAATAATCTTGTTGAACCAGACACGGATCAGGTTAATGAAGCCGAACCGGCTAATGGGAAGATTGGCTACTCTGCAATGTCTTTGAAAAATCCGTTCTTTGTGATCATTTCAGAAAGTCTCAAGGAAGCGGGAGCGGAACACGGCTTCGAGGTGATTACCACAGATGCAGCCACCGATGTCAACAAACAGGCTAATCAGATTGAAGACTTTATTAGCCAGGGAGTTGATGCCATCGTACTTAACCCAACAGATCGCCTTGCTATAGGAGCAGCCATTAAGAAGGCCAATGTAGCCGGAATTCCGGTATTTACCTGTGACTTACAGTGTGTTGCCGAAGATGTGAAGATTGCGGGTCACATTGGTACGGATAACTTTCAGGGAGGTGAACTTGCCGGTGCGGCGATGGTTGAAGCATTAGATGAAGAAGGTGGTGAAGTATTGATTTTAGACTTTAAGCAAGCCAACTCCTGTGTATTGCGAGTTAATGGATTTAAAAAAGTTCTGGATGCTCATAACGCTTCAACAGAGAACGGCAAGATTTCAATTGTCTCGGAAATCAATGGTGGTGGTGATCAGGACATTGGTTACAAAGCGACGGCGGACAGCTTAAAGGCTCATCCAAATTTACGAGGTATTTTTGCGATTAATGACCCGGCCGCTTTGGGTGCCTGGCAAGCAGTGAAAGAAGCAGATCGTCTGGATGTTATTCAGATTGTTGGATTTGATGGAGAGTTGGCTGGAAAGCAGGCGATCCTTGAGGGCAAAATCTACGCCGATCCTATCCAGTTTCCCAAGCAAATGGGCAAAGGAATAGTAGTGAAACTTCTCGCCTATCAAGCCGGAGAAGAGTACGAGAAAACAACTTTGATTCCGACGGCACTCTATAAAAAAGAGGATGCAGAGAAGGACCCCGAGTTAAAAGCAGCTGAATAAATGGCCGACGCCTCAAGTCCGAAGAGCCTTAATCTCACCCTGCCGTTGCTGGAAATGATAAATGTTTCTAAGTCATTTCCCGGTGTGCGCGCTTTGGCGGATGTAAATCTTGATTTGTATCCGGGAGAAGTGCTGGCTTTGTTGGGTGAAAATGGGGCTGGTAAAAGCACACTGATTAAGATCCTTGGGGGGGTTCATCCGCCGGATCTTGGAATTATCAAAATTAACGGGCAGGAAATTCATATCGACTCACCAACAACATCTCAACAGGCAGGTGTTGGGGTCATCTTTCAGGAATTTAATTTGATTCCGGCTTTAACTGCTCGGGAAAATATTTTTTTGGGGCAAGAAAAATCCCCCCTTAGTTGGATTGCTAAAGGGCAGGAAGATGAGCAGGCTCGAGAATTGTTTGAGCGGATCGGCGTGAAAGTCGATCCCAATGCTCTTTGCCGCAACTTAACAGTGGCACAACAGCAGGTAGTTGAAATTGCCAAAGCCTTGGCGTTGAACGCTCAGATTGTAGTAATGGACGAACCGAGTGCGGCACTGACTCCGCGAGAAGTCGAAGGATTATTTCAAATTGTTGATGAATTGCGTCGACAGGGAATTGGCATTATCTATATCAGCCATCGGCTGGATGAAATTGATCGGCTTGCTGACCGTATTATGGTCTTGCGAGATGGACAATATGTGGGTACTCAAGATGCGGACGCAGTGACACGCGATGAAATTATCGAAATGATGGTTGGCCGAAGTCTCGATAATGAATTCCCTGATGAAATACGGCCTGTCGGCAAGATACGATTGGAAGTAAAATCCCTTTCATGTGGTCACACCGTGAAAGATGTCTCTTTTGATGTCCGAGCCGGGGAGATACTAGGGGTAGCAGGATTGGTTGGAGCCGGTCGAACGGAAACCGCCAGATTGTTATTCGGAGCGGACAAACCAGATACCGGATCGGTCACTCTGGACGGCAAACAGTTAAAGATTCAATCTCCTCGCCAGGCAATTGCTCAGGGAATCTGCCTATTAACAGAAGACCGTAAAGAGCAGGGTCTTGTGTTAGGGCAAACGGTTCAGGAAAACTTTGGACTGCCCAATATTCAGGATTTTACAAAAGCCGGGTTTATTAACAAAGGCGAAGAAACCAGTGCTTTTAATAGCTATATTGAGCAACTACAAATCAAAGTAACCGATGGTAGCCAGATTGCAGCAACGCTTTCCGGTGGGAATCAGCAAAAGGTGGTATTGGCCAAGTGGCTGTACCGTAATGCGGAAGTCGTTATTTTTGACGAACCAACACGAGGGATCGATGTAGGTGCTAAATATGAGATCTATCTATTGATGAATGAGCTTGCCCGACAGGGGAAAGCGATCATCATGATTAGCTCAGAGCTACCGGAAGTGTTAGGGATGAGCGACCGTATACTTGTAATGCATGAAGGACAGGTTGCCGGCTGTCTTGAAAATAGGGATGTAACGCAGGAAGATTTGATGAAGCTGGCAACCGGAACCAAAGAAGTCGCAACAGTTTGATGATGAGGAATAAGTATATTCGTATTTTGCTTGTTGATTATGGCATGGTTTTCGTATTGCTTTCCCTGTGTCTGCTTATCAGCTTGCTGACGATTACTGACATGCATCCGGAAGACACGTCGGCGGCCCGCAAGTTGGCGGTTAGCCTGGTAAAGGAAGCTGGCAGCGATATCAATGTTCTGGTAGTTGCTCGTACCACCCAAGCCGATAAAGTCTTCGCGAATACTCTGAAAGGCCAGCTCGAAAGTAGCGGAGCTCATGTGGTCGGTGTCGAACTTGGAAATCCAAGCACACTTCGTAAACGGCTGGAGCTTTTAGGTCAGCAGGATGAACGCGTCGACTTTGTGGCGACACATGATTTTTCATCGAAGTGGCGAGTTTTAAGCGCCGCATCTCGGTCGGAAATGGGCTCGCTGTACCCGGCACTGAAAGGTTTAAAGATTGCCAAACCAGCGAGTTACCGTTGGCCGACATTTTTG
>CETB01000756.1_pt1 | contig 13462 bp, 13 predicted proteins | sample 356381 | NCBI WGS metagenome assembly CETB01 (sample SAMEA2622545, study PRJEB7988) | marine metagenome | biome: marine biome (ENVO:00000447); feature: deep chlorophyll maximum layer (ENVO:xxxxxxxx); material: "saline water (ENVO:00002010), including plankton (ENVO:xxxxxxxx)" | depth 155 m | reverse complement strand
AAAAGAATATCATCAACATTAGTACCATAGATGTGAGGAACTCCTCTTTCATCTCGAATTACTTCTACAGAATCGCTCAATGGCAATCCGTTAACATCATCAGAATGATTTGGAAGAGGTGATCGAAGTAAGACAAATCCAGCTATTGGAATAACAATGATTAGACCAATTAATAGCCTAAGTAATAGTTTCAATAATTTCACTATGTTCTTTTCTCCAAAAAAGCTTATTTAATGAAGTATAAATCGTAAAGTTTACATTTAATAACGAATTAGAATTTAAACATGGAATTTGAGACAATAATTGAGCCCTTCAAAATTAAATCTGTAGAGCCTTTACCGATAACTAGCCCAGAAGAAAGGCTCAAAGCACTTAAAAGAGAGCATTGGAATATCTTTGGACTTAAATCTCAAGAAGTGACTATTGATCTTTTAACAGACTCTGGTACAGGATCGATGTCTTCAGAGCAATGGGCTTCACTTATGCGAGGTGATGAGTCATATGCAGGATCACAATCATGGCAAAGGTTTGAGGGAGTGGTTAAAGAACTTACAGGGTACAAACATATAATTCCAACACATCAAGGTCGTGCCAGTGAGCGAATCCTTGCATCTGTAATGCTCAAGGAAGGTAATGTAGTACCGAGCAATAGCCACTTTGACACTACAAGGGCAAATGTAGAATTTACTGGTTCAGAAGCATTAGACCTATTGTGTAAAGAAGGCCAAGACTTGTTGAAACCAGCCCCGTTTAAAGGAAATGTAGATCTTGAAAAATTAGAAGAAACATTATCCAAAGAAAAAGAAAATATTCCTTATGTACTAATGACAGTTACAAATAATACAGGTGGTGGTCAACCAGTCTCAATGGAAAACTTAAAAGCTACGAGAGAATTATGTAACAAATATGGTATCCCTATGTATCTGGATGCGTGTAGGTTCGCAGAAAACTCTTGGTTTATCAATCAAAGAGAAGAAGGATATGAGTCAATTGAAATAAGAGAAATAGCAAAAGAGGTATTCAGGCTCTCAGATGGCTGCACGATTAGTTTAAAGAAAGATGGTTTCGGAAATATTGGAGGATTTATTGGTGTAAATGATGACAAGATTGCGGCAGAATGTAAAAACATGCTTATTCTTACTGAAGGGTTCCCAACTTATGGAGGCTTAGCAGGAAGAGATTTAGATGCTTTAGCCCAGGGGCTTAAAGAAATTACTGATAAAAGCTACCTTGAGTACCGAGCTAGATCCATTAGTTACCTTGCAGATAAAGCCACTGAATATGGTATTCCTGTTGTACAACCTGCAGGAGGTCACGCTCTATATTTAGATGCTAAAACCTACCTTCCCCACATCCCTCCTCATGAATACCCTGGACAAGCAATTGTCTGTGAAATGTATCTACTTGGTGGAATTCGATGTGCAGAAATAGGAACTTTTGCTTTTGGAGTTCATAATGAAGAAGGTCCAGATACCCCGGCATCAAATGAATTAGTGAGGTTAGCATCACCTCGTAGGACATATACACAAAGTCATTTTGACTATGTAGGAGAAGTTTTGAAAGGCTTGGCTGAAAGGAAAGATACGCTGTCAGGATATAAAATTACGGAGCAATCTGAATTCCTGAGGCACTTCACTGCAAAACTTGAACCAATTTAGTTAGAATAAGAACATAGTGAATAGTAAAGATATAGATAAATACTTAGACCTTTCTCATTTGACATCCAATAACAAAAACATGTATGTCCAATCATCAAAGATGGACTTTGAGTTGAATAGGTATGTGAATGAAATACATTCATATGAACAGAATTCTTGGAGACAAATATTAAGTGAAAAGAATATAAACTATTCAACTCCATTGATTTCTCCAGATGGAGAATATTTTTTATATACTAAAACCTCATTCTTAGATAAAAAAGAGGAAGAAGAAGCTGACACTGAAGTAGAACTTATTCTGAGGGAAATAGAAACTGAAAAATTAACCAGTTTAATGAAAATAGATAAGAGTGACACAAAATCTGGGAAAAGCATAGTCAAATATATTTGGAGTAGCGATTCAAGATTTGTATATGTATCAATAAAAGAGCCTACTGGAGAAAGCGCCGAAGAGCCTTTATACATAACATCTCTTCCATTTAGGTTTGATAACAAAGGTCTTATATTTAATAAAAGAAATTCCATTGATAAAATCAATATTTTAACAAATGATGCGGAAAGATTAGTTGATGGGTTTCAAGATCATATACTTTCTATCAACTCTTATTTAATTAAAGATAATTCTCTTATTTATATAACTGATTCTTACAACAAAGAAGGAAATGATCTTGTTGAGAGGATAGTGAAAACTGAAATGGGGAGTGGTGAAAAAGAAATCATACATGAAGGTGGAAACTGGTGGGAACTAGTTTGTTTGGAAGACAATCTTTATGCGGTTGGCTTGTCTTCAAGAATGGACTGGCCAAAAACTCCTTCCCTTTATTCAGTTACTACAAATGGAGATACTGAAGATCTCCTCAAAGAATTGGATAGGGATGTAGTCGATGTTAAGAAGATAGATAAAGAAATATACATAACATACGAAGACTCTGGAAAAGTTTGCTTAGGGATATTTAAAGATTCAAAAATTGAGACTCTATCGGACAATAAAGAAACCATAACAAGTATTTCGGGAGATAGTTCTGGAATTTATGCAATCATTAATAATCAAACCTGCCCAGGTGAGGTCTATAAGTTAAGTGATACTCATAAAAGAATTTCAGAATTTAATAAGGCATTTAAAGATAAAGTTTCCTTAATAGATTACGAATATAGACGGATCAATACTGGAGATTCTGAGATAGACACGTGGGGACTTTTAGTAGATCCTGATGCGCCGACGCTACTCAATGTTCATGGTGGACCTGCAGCACAATATGGCTTTACTTTCTTTGATGAATTTCAAGTATATGCAGAGGCTGGTTTCAATGTCATTGCTTGCAACCCTCGAGGGTCATCAGGAAGAGGAGATATGTTTATTAAGGGAGTCAAAGGTGAGTACTGGGGTGTAAATGATGTGCATGATGTTGTCACCTCATTCGACAAGATGATTAATGAAATGGGAATAACTAATCCAAAATTTGGAATAATGGGAGGCTCTTATGGAGGCTTTATGACTAGTTGGGTTATTGGCAATTATCCAGAAAAATTTGAATCTGCAGTCGTGGAGAGGGCTCTGCTGAATTGGACAACAATGGTAAGTACGTCAGATATTGGATATAGTTTCCCCTCTATGTATTTGGAAGAAACAATTGAAAATAATCCTGAACTTTACGAAGAGAAGAGCCCTATCTCGTATGCAAATAACATTATTGCACCCACTCTAATTATCCATTCTGAAAATGATTTCAGATGCCCTATGGAACAGGCTGAACAACTATTCTCTATACTCAAACGTAGAAACATAGAATCTGCCTTACTAAGATTCCCTGGGGAAGGACATGAGCTATCGAGATCTGGAAAGCCTAAACATAGGGATATAAGGTTCAATCATATAATTAATTGGCATAAGAAATATCTATTTACTGATTAATAAAGTTCAATCGTACCTAGTAGGAACCAAAATAGTTACAAAATGAGTATATGAACCCGTTTCAATAGAAGACCCTACTGCATTGCTTATCTCCTGCCTAATGACTTCCATAATGTTATATACAAAATAAAAGTTTTTAGGCATTATATCTACAGCTTGAGCTCTGAAAAAGCCTGTACAACTTAATATCCATTTATGATTTTCATTCTCTGAAGGTGTGAGTCTAAAATGAAGTTCCCTACAACACTTTGCTTCATCGGTGTCATCATGAAACCACCATGTATTATTCATCATGATTACTGCACGTTTAGAGGATGGAAATTCAACTAGTGAATTTACTACATTAGTAATCTTTTCATTCATTTCTATTGAGTAGTCTCCTTGTGAGCCCCCCCTGTATTCTGTTTCAAAAAGCTTTTTCTCCTCATCAGTCACTTCCATTCCACAATTTTTTTTCGCATAATATTTCAATGAAAGCTCATCAAATAATTCGGTTTCAATTAATGCATTATCCTCAGTAAAGATAGGGATTGTCCCAGCAAAATCAAAAGTGGGTGCTTCTTTTAATGCAGAATTAAACATATCAAACGCAGAATCATAACTAATTATTGCCATTAAGTTTTATTCTAGTTGTTACTTACTAAATGGATATTAACTTAACGATTTAGTTTTCATATGTTCATTCAAAAATTCACCAAACATTTTAAATGACTCTATTGTCTCAGGAAGCTTTGCCTCCATATGGAAAACGTGCCACATTCCATCCCACTCATGATACCCAACAACACAACCTGCTTTGTCCAATGCGTCTTTAACAGATCTAGAATCAGCTAATAGGCACTCGTGCGAGCCTACCTGTATCATTACTGGTGGACACCCTGTGTAATCTCCATGAATTGGTGCAATATAAGGATTTGAAGGATCCATATCTTCATTTTTAACATAATATCCACCAAATCCATCATGATTGTATTTAGTCCAATTTTTTCTCATTACTGGACCTAACAATACGTCCTTGTCTGCCATCTCCTCTGTATATGTATCTCCAGTTGCTGGAGGGTCTGCCCAAGGAGAGATGCATAATACTGCTGCGGGAAGATCTTTTCCTTGTTCTTTTAGTTTTAAAAGTGTTACAAGAGATAGGTTTCCTCCAGCTGAATCACCCCCTAAGGCAATCTGATCAGCAGAATATCCTTCTTGACTGATTAGTGCATCGTACACTTTTACACCATCTTCTAATTGAGCAGGAAAGTAATGTTCAGGTGCAAGTCTGTAATCTGGTAAATATACTGTTGTACCAGTTATGTCTGCAAGATTACTTGCTAAAGAATAGTATCCTTTTGGAGAACCGACTATGTATGCTCCTCCGTGATAATACAGAATAACTTTGTTCGGATCAGAATTTGGTGTTGTTATCTTCCATGTTCTAACTCCATCAAGAAACATCTCTTCTTTCTGAGCACCTTTTGCTTTTGGCTGTATCCCCATAATGAGATTGAAATTTTTTCTCTGACCCCATACTTTAAATTTAGATACTTTATCTGAATCGTAAGCAAAGAAACTCACCACTGATCCGAGTTTATTGTATCTTTCCCTAAGCTTTATAGCTTGATCACTTAACATAGACTCCCCCCGAACTATTAATCCCAATATAACAAATAGAGCTAACATGTTCAAACCAGAGTGCTTTATTGAGTTATTTCTAGCTAATTAAGCTAGTTAGATTAGTATTTGTCTTTAAATCTTCTTCTTTTTCTACCATCACTGATTATTGACATATTTTCTGACATATCTTCTCTTTGGAAAAATTCAGAAGTCTCATCTTCATCAGGACTGTTCTGGCCAGACTGTCTGTCTAGAATTTGATCTAAATCTGGAACGCCTGAGCTCGGTCGCTGTGATTTTATTCGGTCACTTAAGCTCGGAGACGACCCTCTTCCCTTTCTTAATGCAGCAATAGGTAGAAGCACTAAAGGAATAGAAGTACCAAGTATTGGGAAAATAGCCCAAGGAAAAGGAATCCAAGCAATGAATCCTCTAACTAATAAAAGCCAGCCTATAATTGGAATGAACCACAAAAACGTCCTCATGCATCTATTCTAGAGCTTCTCCATTACTTTCCCACCATACTTCATGTGGAAAATTTATCCAGATGCCTTCAGTATCTTTAGCTAAATCTTTAATAAAGTAATGAGGTTTAAAGTCACACTCGTTATTCCACCATAGGGAGGCAAATCTAACATCGCACTCATGGTTAATATTCTCTTTAATATAATCAGATATTCTATCAAAAGTCTCACCGCTATCACAGATGTCGTCAACTATTAGTACTTTCTGATCACCTGGCTGTGGTAAATAATTTTCCCAATGAGGAAAATCTCTTGTAGAAGCATGAACGGGCTTAAATGGAATATCTAATTTGTGAGATATCATAACTCCTGGAATTAAACCGCCTCTACTAATCCCAACAATTACATCGGGAATAAAAGAATCTGATTCAAGGTTGTTACAAAGTTGGTCTGTGTCCTCAAATTGCTCTGACCAAGAGTAGTTAAGTTTCTCCATAAGTGAACTTTCATTCTATCAAACACGAAAAAAAAGTAGAGAAAAAAAAGAATATAAAAAGTTCGTAAAGCGAACGTAGTTTGTAGCAAAAGTATAATTTTTTTATATACGAAAAGGAGGTAAGAATGCGTAGAGGATGGGCGGTAGGTCTAGTCCTAATCAGTATTCTTGCTATAGCATGCGGTGGAGCCGCATCTGTAGATGAATATAAAGCTGCATTTGTGTATGTTGGTCCAGCTGACGATGGTGGTTGGTCTCAAGCACATGATGTAGGTCGACAAAAACTTGTAGAGGAAACAGGAATTGAAACTGCTTACACTGAGCTTGTTCCTGAAGATGCTACAGAATTCCGAACTGTTGCGGAAGCCTATATTGAACAAGGTTACAATATAATCTTTGGTACAACATTTGGATATCTAGATGCAATGGAAGAAATGGCTTTGGAGTATCCAGATGTTATATTCCTTCATTGTTCAGGATATAAATTAAATGATTCAAACTTTGGTAATTATTTTGGAAAAATGTATCAACCTAGGTACTTATCAGGACTTGTTGCAGGATCAATTACTAAATCGAACAAAATTGGTTATGTAGCAGCATTCCCAATACCAGAGGTAATTCGAGGTATTAATGCTTTCGCTGAAGGAGTAAAGGAAACAAATCCAAATGCAACTGTTGAAGTAGTTTGGACATTTACATGGTTTGGACCAGAAGCTGAAACACAAGCAGCAAATGCTCTTTTGGAAACTGGAGCGGATGTTTTAACTCAACACCAAGACTCAACAGCAACAGGTATAGCTGCAGAGGCAGCTGGTGCAAAGTGGATTTCATATAATACTGCATACGGTAAAGATGCAGCACCTGAAGCTTTTGTAACAGCTCCTGTTTGGGACTGGGGTCCATATTATGTCTCAGTTGTGGAGTCAATTGCAGATGGTTCATTTGCCCCTGAAGCATACTGGGGAGGTATGGAGACAGGCTTAGTATCTCTATACGAATTATCAGGAGATGTACCTCGAACAGTGGAGCAATTAGTGAATGAAAGAACAATGGAAATTCTTTCTGGAGCTTTTGACCCTCCAATTGTCGAGGATAGGTTTGTTGATAATGTTATCGGGACTGTAAGTCCTTAAAAATATTTTTTGTACACTCCAGTCGTTTAAACGACTGGAGTGTTCTATCCTGAGATATGAATCAAATAATTTTAGAAACAAAAGAAATTTCTAAATCTTTTGGCGAAGTCCAAGCATTAAATAATGTAAATTTTTACTTATATAAGGGTAAAATTCATGGCTTGCTTGGAGAAAATGGTGCGGGCAAAAGTTCTCTTATGAATGTTCTATCTGGAATCTATCAGCCTGAAAAAGGATCTATTATTTTTGAAGGGAATACCCAATCTAACCTCACGCCTGATTCAGCTATGAAATTAGGAATCGGAATGGTGCATCAAGAATTTAGATTGATTGAAAGCTTCAGTATTAAAGACAACCTCACTCTCTCAAAGTCTAATATTTATGAAGCAAGTTTTGATGAAGCATATAGTAAATATTCTGACATCTTTTCACTATCAGTAAGTTCTGATCGGATCATCTCTAGTTTATCGGTTGGTGAGAAGCAGAAAATTGAGATAATGAAATTAATTTTTAATAACAGCAAAATTATGCTCCTTGATGAGCCAACTGCAGTATTGACCCCACAAGAGACAAATCAACTAAAATCCTCTCTGGAAAGATTATCTAAAGAAGATGGCAAGACAATTGTGTTCATTACCCATAAATTGAAAGAAATAAAGGAGTTAACTGAAACTATATTTGTAATGAAAAATGGTGAAATGGTTGCAATGGATTTAGAGACAAAGTCTGTTGATGATAAAGAATTAATTAATCTGATGATGGGAGAAGTGACCTCTTCCGAAGTCAAGAAAAGCAACCTTAAGGGAGAAGAAAAATTAGTTGTCCAAGATATTAAATATACCGGAAACCAAGATAAGCCAAATTTCTTAAATGGTATGAATATAAGTATTAAATCTGGGGAAATTTTGGGAGTTGCTGGAGTTTCAGGTAATGGCCAAGTAGAACTAGCAAATATCATAAGTGGTGTAGATAGAGAATTTACTGGAAAAGTATTAATTAATAATGTAGATGTATCTAAAAAGGGAGTAAAAGCTAGGAAAAAGCTTAATTTATCTTACATCCCAGAAAATAGACTTGGGGTTGGTCTGGCTCCTGGGGTTTCCGTACTGGACAATTCAGCAATGAGGGAATACTTTAATGCCAGCTATGGTCAACATTTATCAAGAAAAAAAATGTTGAATTTCTTAGATATCCTCATTGACCAGTTTGCAATCAAGACCTCCGATCCTAAAGCAGAGATATCAACTCTATCTGGAGGCAATATGCAAAAACTACTCATGGGAAGAGAACTAATATCTAATCCAGAAGTAATTATTGCATCTCAACCAACCAGAGGTCTAGATGTAAGTGCAGTTGAAGCTATTCATAATCTGATTGTGCAGCAAAGAGATAACGGCTCTGCAGTAATGCTTTTTTCCGAAGATTTAGATGAGTTGTTTAAATTAAGTGATCGAATAATTGTTTTATATGAAGGTTCAGTAATCAAAGAATTCCTCATTGAAGATGCGAATAGAAATAATGTTGGTTTAGCTATGGCAGGAATTAATGAGTAAATATATCTTATCTAAAAAATCATCATTAAATGAGCTTGCTACTCTTTATTCTTTTTTAATTGGGCTTATCATAGCTTTTACAATTGGCTCAATAATTTTGATTTTACAAGGACAAAACCCTATAGATGTATTTTCTCTAATGCTTAAACTTTCAGTTGGAAGCTTCAACAGCATAAGTTCATCCTTAAATAAAGCTATTCCTCTAATTCTTGCAGGCTTAGGTATAGCAATAATCAATACCGTCAAGTTATGGAACATTGGAGCAGAAGGGCAAATATTCCTAGGAGCCATATTTGTAAACTTGATATATATAAATACTGACTTTAATTCTCCATCAATTCATATTATTGTTTTATTAATTTCTGGATTCATTGGTGGATCAGTTTGTATCCTAATTCCTGCAATTACAAAGGTGGTGTTTGGAGTTAATGAGATTATCACAACCCTACTAACTAACTACATCATTATTGGTATAACAATCTACCTTATTAATGGTCCTTGGAAAGACCCTAACTCTTTGAGTTTCCCTGTAGCAGCTTATGTAGGAGAGGAAGTTTATCTACCAACAATTGGTGGAAAGCTAAGTGTAGGCTTCTTGATTTGCATTCTCTTCACAATTGGAGCATATTATTTAATTGATAAATCAGTATTCGGATACGAAATGAGAATTGCAGGAGGATCCGTGATGACAGCAATCTATGCAGGAATAAATGCAAAACAGAAAGCTTTCCTAGCAATGCTGATTGGAGGAGGGTTCGCTGGATTAGCTGGAGCTATAGAATTACTAAGCCAAACGCATAGAGTTTCTACTGGGATTTCACAAGGTTTTGGCTATACAGCCATTATCGTTGCTGCAATAACCGGCATGAGACCTATTGGGATTTTTCTAGTTGGCTCATTGTTTGGAGCATTAACGATAGGCGGATCTGTAATACAAACAATAGGTGTGAGTGCTTACATAGCAGAAATAATTCAAGCACTCACTTTATTTGGAGCATTAATCGCACAGTTCTTTTTTTCATATGAAATTAAAGAGGTAGAAAATGGTTGATATCCAATTAATGGGGTTACTAAATGCTACCTTGCAAGCAGCAACTCTCCTTTTTGTTGCTGCTCTTGGTGAGCTCATTACTGAAAAATCAGGTATATTGAACCTCGGCGTAGAAGGGATGATTTCAGTTGGGGCAGTTGCTGGATTCATAACTGCTATCAATACAGAGAATCTGATCTTATCTATCTTTGTTGGGATTCTATCAGCATCCATATTTTCTTCTATACATGCTTTTGTAACAGTTATTTTAAAACAAGATCAAACAGTATCAGGATTAATATTAACAATTCTTGGCCTTGCCCTTTCAGCACTTTTAGGTAAAAACTATGTAGGCAAGAAACTCAATGTAAAAATTGAAAGTATAGGAAATATATCTGAACCTACCAATGTACTCGAAGTACTGTTAAATCAAAATATAATCTTCTACATAGCAATTGTTGTAATGCTAACTACTGCTTATGTATTAAAAAATACTATGTTCGGTAGAAGATTCCAGGCAGTTGGAGAAGATTCTAAGTCATCTGACTCCATGGGGTTAAATATAGTCAAAACTCAGTTCATCGCTACGTGTGTTGGAGGAGCATTCGCAGGTCTTGCAGGAGTATACCTAACACTTAGTTATGTTCCCTATTGGACTGATGGAATGACATCTGGGAGAGGTTGGATAGCACTTGCTCTTGTTATTTTTGGAGGTTGGAAACCATACAGGACAGCATTTGGAGCAATTATATTTGGTTTCCTTGAAGCACTAGTCCCCCGCCTACAAACTTATGGATTCGAGTTGAGTCCTTATTTATTAAGAATTACACCATACCTGATAACAATTATTGTTCTAGTAGTATTAACAATCTACAAGGAAGGGGAAACAGGTGCTCCTGGAAATATTGGGAGGCCTTTCTTCAGAGAAAATAGATGATTAAGTCATCAAATATTTATCATCTTTGGTAGTATATATACAACTTTAATTGGTGCCTGTGAGCATCGGAAGGAAAATTTTGGAGATAGAAAAAACTCTTTATCGCCTCAGTAAAGAAATTACTGAATCCGACCTTAATAATCCTTTACTAATCGGTATACCAAGAAGAGGTGATTTACTAGCAAAAAGAATCTCAGACTATCTCGTTGAACTTAACTTCACTCATGAACTAGATACAGTAAATTACAGACCTTTTAGAGACGACGTTGAAGAGAATATAGAGAAAACTCACTTAACTATTTCACCACAAGATAGGAATGTCATACTTATTGATGATGTTATTTACACTGGGAGAACACTGCGCTCCTCTATAGAAGCAGTCATTTATTCAGGAAGGCCGAAATCAATAACTCTAACTTGCCTAATTGACAGAGGTCATAGAGAGCTTCCTATTTCGCCAAAGTTTGTTGGAAAGAATATCCCTACAAATGAAAGCGAATATGTATCCGTCTTCTTAAAAGAAATTGATAAAGAAGATAGAGTGGAGATTCATTAAATGGCTAAGCATTTGTTAGACTTTAAGGATTTATCCAAAAAAGAAATAGAAAAACTTATTGAGTCAACACAAAAAATAGATATAAACTCAATGCAGCAAACAAATTCTTTAAGCCTACTTAAATTTGATGAACCATCGACAAGAACGAGGCTCGCTTTCTCCGTGGCCGCACATAAGCTAGGTATCAAAACTTTTGAATCAAATGATGCAATCTCTTCAAAAATAAAAGGAGAAGAGTTAGAACATGAAATAGACACCTATAAATCTATGGGGATATCAACCCTAGTCATAAGAACAGAAGATGAAAATATTGATGACTATAAGGAATGCAAGAATATTTCAATAATTAGTGCTGGATTTGGTACCTTATCTCACCCAACACAAGCTATATTGGATGCAGCAACGTTAAATAAGTTTAATAAACTCGACTCCAAAATACCTATTACTTACATTGGTGATGTCAGGAGATCCCGTGTTTTTGAGTCTGGAAGAGAACTACTTTCTAAGCTTGGCTATAAAGTCGGAGTATTTACTCACAAAGATTTTTTACCAGATGATGTTAGTAATGTAGAGATATTTAATAGCTGGGATGAAGTATTCGATGCTTGTAGTGCCGTTGAATTACTGAGGGTGCAGAAGGAAAGAATAGATAATATTGACGACTTGGAAATAGATAACTATATAGAGAATTTTCAGGTTAATGAGTCTATTTTGGACAAGTCAAGAAAAGAGTTTATTGTGATGCATCCAATGACTATAAATGTAGGAATTGAAATCTCAGAAGAAGCAGCAAAAAATGAAAAATTCAAATATAGAGATCAGCTTGCATATGGAATATCGTCAAGAATCACATCCTACATGTATTCAATGGAACAGATATGATCGAAATCGAGAGTTTTGTAGATCTACACACCCACACAAGATATCCTGATTTAAATAATTTTCCTGAAAAAGAGATAGAACTTGCAGCTAAAAATGGTGGGTATTCAGAAATATTAGCAATGCCTAATTCTGAAATAGTTATTGATAGCCTAGAGAATTTGAATAAAGCTGTATTAAAAGACAGTAAGTTAAATATAAAAATACACAGAACAGGTTCTCTGACAAAGAATCTTGAAGGTAAAGAGCTAGTTGAGTATAAGGAATTAATTGATCATGGGGTTTATATTTTTTCTGATGATGGAAAATCTTTGATTGATGATGATTTGGCAAATGAGGCATTTGAAAAAATTGCAAAATTAGGCGGTGCAATATTTCAACACTGTGAAAAGAACTGTTATTCCGATCCTGGAGATATAGCTCCTCCTAATCAAACAGATTCTCTAATAGCTATTAATGAATCAGAAGAATCAGAAGTCCTCTTAAGAGATATTAAATTAGTAGAAAAATACGGAACTAGATACCATGCACAGCATATCTCCTCTAAGAATTGTGTAAATTATTTACGGGAAGCAAAAAAAGATAATCTCCCTATATCTAGTGAGGTCACGCCTCATCACTTGCTAATTAATAATGAAGGATTAGATATTTCAAGTGGAAAATTGAAGATGTTTCCACCAATTAGGACAGAAGAAGATAGAGAATCTTTAATTGAAGGCTTGAAAGATGCAACCATTGATGTAATCGCAACTGATCATGCTCCTCATCCTAGTAAAACAAAAGAAGTAAATTTCAAGGAAGCAGCAAGAGGAGTAGTGGGTTTGGAATCAGCATTTCCTATGTTATATAGTTCAAATATCTTTTCAATTGGAGAGCTGGAGAAATACTTGATACATAATCCAAGAAAAATATTATCGGACATTGGCTATCAACTCATAGATACAGAAATAAATCATTGGCAAGAATGTGATAAGAAATACACCACCAAATCAAAATATAACAATTCTGCTTTTGAAAATACAAATACAAAAATTGAAAAGGTTGATACAAATGTATAAACAAGCACTTCTGATAAATAAAAATGGAGATGAATTTGTAGGTTGGACTACTGAAATCTTCAAACCAACAACTGGAGAACTAATATTCAATACTGCTATGACTGGATTTGTTGAAATCTTAAGCGATCCTTCATATATAAACCAAATGATTACATTTACCTCTTCTCATGTCGGGAACTAC
>CETB01128511.1_pt1 | contig 13480 bp, 11 predicted proteins | sample 356381 | NCBI WGS metagenome assembly CETB01 (sample SAMEA2622545, study PRJEB7988) | marine metagenome | biome: marine biome (ENVO:00000447); feature: deep chlorophyll maximum layer (ENVO:xxxxxxxx); material: "saline water (ENVO:00002010), including plankton (ENVO:xxxxxxxx)" | depth 155 m | reverse complement strand
CCCTCAGACATCCTCAACACACTCTGTGCCCCTCTACTGGGTGGCAAGACATTCAATTCACCCGGGCTTCTATTCATTGACACTCCCGGTCACCACTCATTCTCCACTCTGCGCTCACGTGGAGGTTCTCTAGCAGATATTGCAATCTTAGTAGTCGATATCATGGAAGGAGCGAGGCCTCAGACAATCGAATCACTTCGAGTCCTCAAGGAAGCCAAGACACCATTCGTGATTGCAGCCAATAAGGTCGACAGGATTTATGGCTGGAGTTCCGAAGAGGGACGCTCGATGTCAGTCTCGATGAGGGATCAGTCGAAGGAGGCCCTGGGGCTGTTTGAGCAACGCTACTGGGACCTAGTGGGCCAATTCGCCGAGCATGGATTCAACATCGAGCGATACGATCGTGTCAGCGACTTCACCAAGGACATCGCTCTAGTTCCTGTGTCCGCTCGCGAAGGAGAGGGTATTCAGGACATCTTAGCAGTGGTCATTGGTCTGGCCGAGCGTTATCTAACGGAGCAGTTGACAGATATCGAGGGATCGGGCGAGGGTACCGTACTCGAGATGAAGGAAGAACGTGGATTAGGTAAAACACTGGATGTCATTCTTCATCGAGGCTCAATCAAGAAGGGAGATGAGATTGTACTCGTGACTAACGATGGTGGTGTCTCTACTCATGTAAAGGGACTATTCAGCCCGCGTGGTATGAGTGAGATGCGAGATGCTGGCAACCGCTGGGATGCTTCAGAAGAAGCCCATGCGGCTAGCGGACTGAAGATTTCTGCCCCCGACTTAGACGGGGTACTCGCGGGAACGACTCTGCGGGTCGTCTACTCTGACTCTGAGCGTTCCGATGCTCTAGCAGCGGCGAAGGTTGAATCTGAGCTCTCAATCGAACTTGAGGAAGAGGGTGTGTGTATCAAGGCAGACACTGTTGGAGGACTGGAAGCATTGGCCAAGGAGCTCAATGCCATTGATGTCCCAATAAGGATGGCCAGTATTGGCAAGGTAAGTCGCAGGGACATTCGAAACACTGAGGCGGCAAGTAACCCACTACATCGAGTTATCATGGCATTCAGTACAGAGATTCTGCCCGATGCAATCACAGAGGTAGAGTCATCTGAGGCAGGAGCCAAGTACATTGGGTCAGATATCATCTACAGGATTCTCGAAGAGCATGAGGAATGGATTGAACAGCGTACTCGAGAGATCGAGGAAGAGAGTCGTGAACAAGTAGTCTATCCTGCTAGGATTATGCTTCTTCCCGATCACACTTTCCGCGTCTCCAAGCCCGCTGTAGTAGGCGTCAGAGTGGTAGCTGGACGCATTCATATCGGACAGTATCTGCTCAAGGAAGAGAAGAGAATAGGGCGCATCAAGTCCATCCGCTCAGGCGAGAGTTCGATGAAGGAAGCGATGCAGGGGGCAGAGGTCGCAGTCGCCATTGATGGTGTTACTGTAGGACGTCAAATCGAAGAGGGGGACAGTCTGCTAGTAGACATCCCGGAATCGCATGCAAAGAAGCTCCGAAAGATGGAACTCACAGCAGCAGAACAGGATGTTTTCGATGAACTGCTAGCCATTCATCGGAAGGATGACCACTTCTGGGGACGCTGAGCATTTTGATGCGGTAAGCGTTCAGGTATACCTAACGCTCAAGTAGTGAATGAGTAGGCCTGAGGATGTTATAGTAGGGATATCATGGCTGAGACAGCAGACCCTAAGGCTCGCGAATTAATTCAGACTGTTTCGCAGATATCCAACGGCCTAATGAACGAGGTCGCCAAGGTCATCATCGGTAAGCAAGAGAATCTACGTAGGATTACTGTTGGGATTCTTTCGAATGGTAATACACTCATCGAGGATTTCCCAGGTCTAGCAAAGACTCTGATGGCCAATACCTTTGCATCTGCTCTAGGTTGCAAGTTCAAGCGTGTCCAGTTCACCCCTGATCTGCTCCCAGCCGATATCATGGGGACATACATGTATGACCAGCAGGCTGGCGAGTTCAAACTAAGGCCGGGCCCTCTGTTCACCAATGTTCTACTCGCTGACGAGATTAACCGTGCTCCACCAAAGACTCAGGCAGCGCTGCTTGAGGCAATGGAAGAGAAGCAAGTGACAATCGAGGGTATCACCCACAAGCTACCAGCTCCTTTCATCACCATGGCTACTCAGAACCCTATTGAGCAGGAGGGTACCTATCCGCTGCCAGAGGCTCAGATGGACAGGTTCCTGATGAAGATGTCAATGGGTTACCCCGACCGTCAGGAGGAGAAGGCAATCCTACAGCGCAGGAAGTTGCGCGGCAAGGATGAATACGATATCGAGCAGATTACCAGCCCAAAGAAAGTAGTTGCAATGCAGAAGGCGCTCGAGACAGTTCATGTCGACCCAGCAATCATGTCCTATGTGGTCGAGTTGGTCCAGCGAACCCGTGAGGATCACCGAGTAATCACTGGAGCTTCTCCACGTGCTAGTCAGTCGCTGTTCAAGACTGCTCGAGCATCAGCAGCCATCGATGGTCGCGACTATGTCATCCCTGATGACATCAAGAATGTAGCTCTAGAGGTAGTCAGCCACAGAATCGTACTCAAGCCGGAGTCAAAGATTCGCGGTGTGACTGGACGCCACATCACTCGCAAGATTCTGAGCGAAGTTCCTGTCCCTGTCATCCAGTGATAGGCAAGATTCACGGCATTCCTGTGGTTTTCATCCACTGAGCGAGATGCCCGGACCCGTAGTCATTGCCGTCGTTAACCACAAAGGTGGGTGTGCAAAAACTACGACTGCGGTGAATATCGCCTCGGCTCTAGCCGTTGGGAATGAGGATATGGGGGTCGCTGCTCGAAGGGTTCTAGTCATCGACTTAGACCCTAAAGGGAATATCGCCACTACATTCGGAATAGACAAGAAGACTCTCGGGCCGACAATGAATGAATTGTTCAAAGGAGGAGTGGATGGTTCACCGGTCAGCCTCAATGAGTGTCTGATTGGGCCGGATAGGTTGACTGAGGCCATGCGTCAATCTTGGAAGTTGCACAATCCGAATCGCAAGCGCGGACCACCCAAAGGAATAGCAATCGAAAATCTCTGGCTACTTCCGGCAGATCTCGACCTATCTGGAGTCGAGATAGATCTAGCAACACGTATTGGAAGAGAGAACCGACTCAAACTCGCATTGCAGGACTCGGTTGGTCACTTTGATGTGGTCATCGTGGATACTCCATCTTCTCTTGGCCTACTCACAATCAACGCACTGGCCGCCTCTAACTGGGTACTGATACCAATCCAAGCAGAGTTCTATGCTCTCGAGGGAATGGGTCAGTTGATGAATGCCATCCGGGATGTCCAGGAAGCAATCAACCCAAATCTTAGGTTGTTCGGAATAGCACTCACTATGGTGCAAACCAATAGCAATCTAGGCGAGGCGGTTGCCGAGCGGGCACGCAAGCACTTCGGTGATCGAGTCTTCGATACGGCCATCCAGAGATCGGTTGCAATTGCTGAAGCCCCTCTAGAAGGAGCACCAATAGTCATTGCAAAGAAGCCGAATAAATCAAATTCGGGAAGTAAGGCTTACTGGGACCTAGCCAAAGAGGTCGATTCTAGGATTGCCAGAATCCTAGGTGAGTAGGTCTACTCAAGTTTGTTCACATTAATCGCACAGGCGCGACCGTCAGGTGCTTCGCCGAGTTCAAACTCGACTTCGTCACCATCGTGGAGTGTTCCTGACTCCACATCTGACTTGTGAACGAAAACATCGTTCCCATCTTCTTTCTCTATGAAGCCAAAACCCTTCACGCGGTTGAACCATTTCACTGTACCCTTAGGCATATTCCGCGTCGCGTCGTCCATACTACTTCATCTAGACCTAAGAGTAACATCAATTGAGAGGATTGGAGGTTAATCCTCGCCTACCCGTTCAAGAGCGGATTGCTTGGCATCGAGTAAGGTAGAGTCCCACTTGGATTTTAACTCAGCCTGGAGTGATTTCATCATCTCCTTGACATCCTTCTTCGATAAATCTCCTCGTTTGTTGAACTGTTCCTCTAGATTGGATAGCATCTCTTGCTCTCGCTTCTTTGCGAACTCGGAGACTTTCTGCTCCATCTCAACTTCGAGTTCGAGTGCCATCTCTTGGCGTCGTAGGCCCAAAGCGGCGAGCATGGTTTCTCTCTCTGCACGGAATCTTCTGTCCAACTCCTCCAGAGCGGCACGCTCTGATTCCTCTTCTAGTTCCTTGATTCGGACCTTGACATCGGCCTTCATCTCTTTCTCGAGGGATTTGCGCTCCTCCTTGAGTTGCTTCTCAAGCTCAGCCTCTCGCTCACGGCGAGCATCGGAGATTCTCTCTCGCATCTGCATCTCTTGCTCGAGCCTGTGAGTCTCTATCTTGCGGTGGACTCCGGTCTCCATGGCCTCTCGTAGATCCATCTCAACACGACGTTGCATTCTCTCCACATCTTGTGATGCTTCTAGTTCCAGCCTTTCTTCGAGGAAGGCTCTGCGGCGCTGATATTCGGTTTCCATCTCGTCCTTGAGTCTGTCACGTAGCTTTGCTGCATGAGCCTCGATACGGCGGTCTCTCTCCAAGTCGAGTTGTTCTCTCAGACGATTTTCTTCGCGGCGGAGTCGGTGTAACATCTCTTCTCGAAGTAAGCGCTCCTCTCTCTCTAGAGCCTCGGTCTCAAGGCGTTCCATCTCGTCCTCAAGCTCGGCTCTCAGGTCAGATTCGATTTGTTGTAGTCTCTCTTCGAATAGTATCTCATTCGCCTTGCGCATCGCACCGTGCATTCCTGAGACTCTCTCAGTCATCTCAGCGATTCGCATTCTACGCTCTCTCCGGATACCAGATCTGATTCTTGATTCTTCATCTAGTCGTTCTCTGGCTCGAGCCACAGTCTCCATGTTTGAGGATGCAGATAGGGCATGCTGGGCACGTAGTGCGGCCAGTTCATCGATACCTTCGGTATCGTTGTCTTCAGGTGACTTGCTCTCACTCATGGGATCCCATCCCCAAGTAGACGCTGATTCCGGAGTATTTGAGAGAGAAGGGTCCGAATCGGCCGATAAATGCGGTTTGTGAGGACTATCGGAAGATGCCGTGCTAGAAGGTTACATTGAACTTAGACTCACAGGCGGGGCACTTCAGTTCGCGAGTTCCGGGCTTTGGCCTGATTCTCAACTGCCTCTCACAACCGGGGCAGTCAATCTCTACTTTGAGTATCTTCGGAGTGAGAGTGAACTTACCTGCGCAGGCGCTACAGGTCAATTCTGTTGGGCGTTCATCAGTACCCGCTACAATGACGGTATTGCAGTGTGGACAAGGTAGTGTCTCGTCAGTCAGGCTGTCGACAGTTGGTTGGTGGGTTACGCGGCAAATAGCACCGCAAATCTTGCACTCCTTCTCTCCCAATCCTTGAGGAAGTATGTGGTCGCAATGGGGGCATTCTACCAAAGGCGCAGCGTACCTAGATTCGATCTCGAATGAGCCGGCCATAACCCTCGATTCAGGAGTCGGTTAATCAAGCGGTCGTAGACGAGTCTTCTCTAGAAGTCCCTAATGCCACCCTTAGCGCTTCCACCAAGTCGTCCTTAAGATCGTGTCCCAAGGTTACCAATGTACTGAATCTCTCCGGTCCAGATCCTGTTACCCACATGCCATTCAGAATGACGAGTAGAGCGCTCGCCTCGTGCAAAGCTACACCCGCGGCCAGTTTAATTTCCCAGCCACCCAGAACAATACCGACCAGTAGCAAGGTGATTCCAACCGAGATGGTGATGTTCGTTGAAACGGCCCTCTTAGTTCGCTTGGAGAGATCGATGAATCTGGATAGAGCCCGGGGGTCTTCTCCTGGTATCAGAACATCTGCAGCATCTAGGTTGACTTGTTCACCGCTGCCGACAGCGATTCCTACATCCGCGGCAGCTAGCGCTCCCGCGTCATTGAATCCATCTCCTGCCATCAGAGTTCTGCGAGCCTTGGAGCGCTCAGATACCCACTGAGCCTTGCCCTCAGGGTCTACTCCGCCTCGGCAGGAGTTAGATGGGATTCCTAGGCGGGCACCGAAAGCTTCGACGCTGGCCTGCTCATCTCCGCTGAGTATCTCAACTCTTACTCCATTCTCCTTCAGAGACGAAATAAGCTCCTCAACTCCTTCTCTGGCGTCGTCATGTGCGAATCCGAATACTGCTATTGCTCTACTATCTAGGGATAAAACGCTGGCTCCATATCCAGCCTGCCTAGACTCCAACAATGCCTCATCGATGTCTATAGGAATCTCGACCCCTTGCTTTAGCAGCCAGTCTGCTCGCCCTAGCATGACCTCTTGACCGCGTAGCTTACCGCTGACACCAGCATCTCCATCAGTCAGCCCTGTGACATTGCTAGCGGAGAGTGAATGCTCGTTAGCTAGCGCAATGATGCTCCTAGCATAGGGGTGGTTCGAGCGTTTCTCAAGTCCTGCAGCAATCTGCAGGACTCGATATTCATCCTCATCCTCACCCACGGTGATTCCGGTCAACCGGGGACTACCGCTAGTCAGGGTCCCTGTCTTATCTAGAAGTGCCAACTCGATTCCAGCAGCGGCCTCGAGTACATCCCCTCCTCTAGCAACTAATCCAGACGCAGATGCTGCAGACAGTGCAGCAGCATGCGGAACTGGCGCTGCTAGAAGTAGAGAGCATGGGCAAGAAACGACCCAAAGAAGAAGTGTGGTAAGGATTGCTTGAGAGGTGGCTCCATAGACGAAGTATCCAATGAATGGAGAGCCAATCATCACAAGTGGGACCCATATAGCAGTGAATCTCTCAATCGCACTCTGAGTCCTAGTAGGCTGGTCACGGTAGTTCCTGACTAGGTCAATCAGACTGGATAGTCTGGTGTCATCTCCTCTCGCAGTCGCTTTGACTACCAGTGGTCCTCGTGCCAGAACCAGCCCTGCCTCAACTGTGTCTCCTTGACTAACTGGAACAGGTATTGGTTCACCGGTTAATGGGGCGCGATCAATGGCCCCGGTTCCTTCGATTATGACTCCATCAACAGGCATCACTTCTCCTGAGCGGACTTCGACTAGGTCGCCCAACTCGAGTGCTTCGACGGGGATTAGGTTGTCAGTATGGTGATCGGTGACGGATATGGTAGGACTAGAGGTGAGTTGGAAGAAAGATAGTGCCTTCTCTTTTCGATGCTCAGAGTCTTCAGAATTGGATAGACGTGCCCTCTTTGGTAGTCTGTCCAAGCCTCCTTGCATCGACTCTCTAGCTCTGATTAGTGCTCTCTCTTCGAGATGTGAACAGAATCCCACCAGTCCGACAACCATCAGAGCCTCGGCCCACTCTTGTAGGAACAGTGCACCCAAGACCGCTAGAGAAGTAAGAATCTGGAAGCCCATCACTCTATTCTGAATACTTCCGATTGCATCTTGGAACATCTGATTACCAGCAAAGAGAACACCGAATATGGCGAATAGTGCTGCCAGTTGGTCTGGAATTGATGAAATCTGCTCGACTCCGATTACTCCAACAAAGAGAGGTATAGTCATCGCAGCTCCAAGTAATCTGACTTGGTCTGATCTCAATTTGGAAGTACGAGAGGGAAATAGTCGAAAACCCTCTCCAAGTATACTTTTGAGATGTTGATCAGAAATCTGCCTGAGATCTGGGTCTGTAATCCACATCTTCTGAATCTCGATTCTACCATCACTAAGACGTACATCAAGAACGCCGGGGACATTCTTCAGAGCATCTCTGAGTCTACGCTTATCGACACCGATTCTTGTTGCAGCCATCGTCGGAGTCAAACCATTTACACTTAGCCAATCCATTTCGGGGCTGTGACCTAGGTTGTCCAGAACTGAAGAGGCTCTGGACACTTTTCCTCTGCTGACATCCACATGTAATCTCACAGTTCCTTGGGTCACAGAGACTCTGCACTCCTCAATCCCAGGTAGACGACTAACTGCCCTGGTCGCCTTCATCGCACAGTCTGGACAATCCATTCCGCTGATATTCCATTCAAACTCGTGTACTCCATCGGCTGCCAGATCTAAATCGATTGAGTCGCCTACTGATGCTGCCACGGCCTCTATTGCTGGCTCGGTCTTGCTAACTGGCTTCGATTTCGGTTTCGATAATTTAGGGAGTTTGATTGAGGATAATACCGATTTGAGAGAGGTTGTATCTTTTTTCGGTTTCTCTGAAACCGGAGTTTCTTCGTCATCACTGAGCAAGAGAAAATCCTCGACATCCTCGCCCATGGTAATGCCATCTCGTAGTATCGCTTGAATATGATGTGCGGTCAAAGAGGGATGAAATCATCAGCAAAGAGTCATCCGGCAGGATATGGAGGGACTGCCGGAAGAACTCGACATCGATATGATAGTGTTCGATGTTGATGGTACGCTGCTCGACTTCAGAGGCTTTCATCCAGAATTGATTCCTCTTGTTCGCCAACTCGAAGAGCGTGGAATCATTGTATCTCTTGCCTCAGGAAGGACATTACCTAACATCACTCCAATTAGACAGGCTCTAGGAATATCCGGATTTATTGTGGCCGAGAACGGAGGGGTTGTTTGGGACAGTTCTGAGGGGCATGAGATACGAATACTGGCAGACGGTTCTAGGCCCAAGCAGGCAGCTCAGTGGTTGGCCACTCAGATTGATGGATTCGATGTCAAGGGAATCGAGTCCAATCTTTGGAGAGAAACAGAATGGTGTATGATTGAGACCGGTATGGAACATCAAATGCGAGAATTACTCTCTCAGACAGAGTGGTCTGATCTATTGGTTGTCTCTACTGGTTTCGCAATCCACATCACATGCCCAGGAGTCGATAAGGAAGCGGGGCTGAGAGTAGCTCTAGAACAGCGAGGAGTGGTTCCAAGTAGAGTGCTTTCTTGCGGTGATGCTCTCAATGATATTCCTATGTTCGAGTACTGTGGTTACTCAGTGGCAGTGAACAGTAGTCTTGGAGAAGTGGTGGAAGCGGCAGACTGGTTGACTGAAGATGATGGATTAGAAGGTACAATCGGGTTTCTCAGGGCTTTGCTCGACATCCTTTAGATTGGGTGGTGCAGGCGGCAGGATTCGAACCTGCGAAGCTCTACGCAGAGGATCTTGAGCCCTCCCCCTTTGACCACTCGGGTACACCTGCAACATGTGGAAGGGAGTTGGGGTCTTGATACCCGCGCCTCCAAGGTGATTCTTGGTGAAGGCGAGGAATTGTTCAATAGTTACCTGTGGTCCACTCGTAGCGGGTTGCTCAGATGGATGATGGAGGTGAAGCACCTAGGCTCAACGAGATGCAGTTGGCAGTGGTCGAAAAGTCCCTGTTTGAACTGCTTAGAAACCAAAAGAGTCAGACGGTCCCTGTTGAGTTGCCTGTACCTTCCTTCTGGGCCTCAGTAGGTCAGTTATTGCATCATCTAGAGACTGAATTGGCCGAAACTATTCGCGATAAAGGCATGGGTGCTGAAGCTCAGATGAAGTCCCGCAGGCTCGGCAACATTAGAACCTGTATCAGCGACCTGACTAGGATGCGTCTGAACGCATTCACCCAGAACGCTGTGCTATCTAATCTAATGAAGTCGCCACAAGGAGACGCAATGAGTGCAACGACTGGTTTCCAGAGCCTGGACTGGCAGAGGCATGATGCAGCAGAGAGAGCTTTTCATGCTGGTATTGGACATCTAGTTGAGAAATACAAACATGAGGTTTCTTGGAACGCCTTGCAACACGGTTCGAATAATGAGGCAACTAGCCCTCCAAAAGCAGCGGGACACTCTCCCCTAACAGAATTCTCCGAGCCTGAACAAGAGGATTCGGTTGCTCCATCATCTGCTGAAAACATTCAGCCTGCTTCTGCGGGAGACTGGGATGACCCAGACATGGATGAGGAAGATAGGATTCGGCAGATGGATGCTTTTCCAGATCGGGCCACTGGAGCCTCGTCTCCTCCAGCTCCTGAAGCACCCACAGAAAGTGATGGGCTCATGCGTATATTGATTCTCAAAGATTTGGATGACCCGATTATCTCGGCCGACGGTTCTGAGATGGTACTGACTGCAGGCGATGTAGAGTCTTGTTCATCCTTAATTGCTGAGACATTAATCGCTGCCGGACTGGCAGAACCGGCCCCACTTTGAGGAATGACTTAGTGTCGCCTGAGGAGGCTTGGCTCACCATAGGTGAGCCAATGGGTAAGACAATCACTAGGAAGCAAGTGGAACAACTGAGGAAGAATTTCGCCTCCGAACCATCGAACAAAGTCGCGCAGAACGCATTAACCAATGTGCAGCTCCCTGACCTGACTCTGAACCGAGATGTTGTACAAGATACGGCCAATACATTCAGCACAAAACTGGATGATTGGAAGGTGACTGCTCAGATGAGGAGTGGTCGATGCTGGTTGTTTGCCACGCTGAACCTGTTCCGTCCTGGAACGATGAAGAAGTTGAATGTCAAGAATTTCGAATTCAGTCAGGCCCATATCCACTTCTGGGATAAGTTCGAGCGGGCTAATCACCTGTTGGAGGCGATCATCGATACTGCCGATAGACCAGTAGATGACCGAACCATCCACTTCCTACTGTCCGATCCAATCGGTGATGGTGGGCAGTGGAATATGGCCATGAACCTGATTCGTAAGCACGGCTTGGTTCCCAAGTCAGCATTTCCTGAATCTAAAACCAGCAGTGCTACACGCTGGATGAATACAGAGTTGAAGAATTTCCTCAGGACATCGGCATGCGAGATTCGCGCCATCCTCGATGGAGGTGGCTCAGTAAGCGATGCTCGTGAACACAAGGAGAAACGTGTGGCTGATGTCTGGAAGATGCTGTGCATCCATCTTGGAACCCCTCCAAAGAGTTTCGACTGGCAGTGGAGAGACAAGGATGGTGAGTTTCATCGAAAGGGAAGGATGACTCCTCAGGAATTCGCAGCAGAATATGTCGACATTGAGTGGGAGGACTATGTTTGCGTTGTCAACGACCCGAGAAACGAGTACTATCGCACCTACACCGTGGACTTTCTGCAGAATGTCGCTGGAGGCCCTCCAGTTGTCTACCTAAATGTACCTAGTAAGGAGATGAAAGCCATTACTCAGAAGTTGCTAGAGGACGGTACACCGGTATGGATGGGTTGTGATGTTGGCAAGGAGATGGATCGCAAGCGAGGTTTGTGGGATGCAAATCTGTTTGATGTCGAAGGACTGTATGGAGTAAGCTATGGTATGGACAAGGCCGATCGATTGAGGCATAATCAGACAATGATGACTCATGCCATGCTATTCACTGGAGTAGATGTGGTGAACGGTAAGCCACGTCGCTGGCGCGTCGAAAACTCATGGGGAGATGATAATGGTCAGAAAGGATACTACACGATGAACGACTCATGGTACGATGAGTACATGTTCGAAATCGCCGCACCAAAGGGCTATCTCAACGAGAAGATGCTCGAGGGGTTAGAAACCGAACCGGTCGTTCTGCCGGCTTGGGATCCAATGGGCAGCCTAGCCTAGGTTGCGTAGATTGATTTCGATAGTGACCGAGTCAGGGATTGGAATCCTGAGAACCTTTCTCAGTGCCTTCTCATCCTTCGCTGTGTTTGTAACCAGTTCCAGTAGGCGCTTGTGGACTCTCAACTCCCAGTGATCCCATGTCTCTGCGCCCTCTCCATCGGGACTCTTGCGGCATGGCACAACCAGTCTGCGAGTAGGCAGAGGGATTGGTCCGCGTAGATTGACACCGGTCTCCTCGGAGATTGACTTAATCTGGCCGCAGACCTGGTCAACATCAGTGTGATTCTCACCAGTCAGTCTGATGGTAGTGACTACTGGCATTCACTCACCGTTTGCCGAATCACTTCTTCTCAATCTTCATGCAGACGCCAGCAGCCACGGTCTTACCCATGTCGCGAATAGCGAAGCGGGCAAGCTCAGGGAATGCATCCATCTGCTCGATTGCCATAGGCTTGGTAGGTCCGAATCTGACTAGACACGCATCTCCGGTCTTCAGGAAAGCAGGGTTGGCTTCCTTCTGGCCCTTAGAGGTCTTCTCAAGTAGCTCAACGAAGCGAACTGCAACCTGTGAGGTGTGGCAATGGAATACAGGAGTATATCCAACACCGACAGCCTTCGGGATCTCCATCAGCTGAATCTGTCCGACGAAGGTCTCGTCGTGGCGGACGAACATAGGAGCACTGTCCTGGTATCCAGCAACGTCACCACGGCGAATGTCTTGAGCAGACAGGCCGCGGACATTGAATCCGACATTGTCGCCAGGCTCAGCCTTGTCGACCATAGTGTGGTGCATCTCGATGCTCTTGACCTCAGCCGACTGTTGGCTTGGGTTGAATACGACAGTCTTGCCAGCGTTTAGAATTCCAGTCTCGATCTTGCCCACAGGGACAGTACCGATTCCGCTAATCTTGTAGACATCCTGAATTGGCAGACGTAGAGGTTTGTCGGTTGGCTTAGGTGGCATCTTGATTCCGTCAATTGCCTCAAAGAGGGTTGGGCCGTTGTACCAAGATGTGTTGTCGCTCTTGTTGAAGATGTTGTCTCCATTGAAGGCGCTGCATGGAATGAATGGAATGTCATCGGTGTTGAAGCCAGCCATCTTTAGCAGACCTGAAACCTCAGTTACAACGCTGTTGTACTTATCCTGAGACCAGTCTACACCACTGATGTCCATCTTGTTGATGTTGACGATCAATTCCTTGACACCCAGTACGCGTGCGAGGAAGGCGTGCTCCTTGGTCTGAGCGTTGACGCCGTCGTTGGCGGCTACATTCAGGACCGCTGCATCAGCCTGACTGGTACCTGTGATCATGTTCTTGACGAAGTCACGGTGACCAGGTGCATCGATGACTGTGAAGTAGTAGTTAGGAGTGTAGAACTCCTTGTGTGCGACGTCGATGGTAATTCCACGCTCGCGCTCCTCCTTCAGACCATCCATAACGTATGCAAAACCGAATCCGGCCTTACCACGCTCTGATGCTTCCTGTTCGAACTTGTCAATGACGTGCTGCTCTATGTGACCGCTGTCCAATAGTAGTCTACCGACGGTAGTCGACTTTCCGTGGTCGACATGTCCGACGAATACGATATTCAAATGCGGCTTGCTTTTATCTTCCCATTGTGAACCCATAATGTACACCTTCTGAGTGTCCCGCCGACCGATGGGGCATATATGAACATCACCCCCCTATTCTAGGGGGTGAAAATGTGAGTGTTACTTGGAATGATGCGCCGTCATCTGTATTGGAGTTCAATGACCATGGATTTGACCTCGGTGTTGTGAGTCTCCTCATTGACTAGATCTACTGTCCACTCGCCAGGTTCGTAACCGCGTACTGTAGAGCTTCCAATAACCATCCATAGGCAGCGGTCATCAGAGGCGCAGTCACCTGCATTTCTATTGTCATCCTCAATAGAGGAAGTGTTTGCAACTTCCTCAGTGGTGCTGTTATACAT
>CETB01043025.1_pt1 | contig 13506 bp, 11 predicted proteins | sample 356381 | NCBI WGS metagenome assembly CETB01 (sample SAMEA2622545, study PRJEB7988) | marine metagenome | biome: marine biome (ENVO:00000447); feature: deep chlorophyll maximum layer (ENVO:xxxxxxxx); material: "saline water (ENVO:00002010), including plankton (ENVO:xxxxxxxx)" | depth 155 m | reverse complement strand
AATCGATTTACCTCTTGAACACTCGTACCTGAACCAGCAGCTATGCGTTTACGCCTTTTTCCATTTAAAAGTTTAGGGTTTTTCCTTTCCATAGGCGTCATAGAAAATATTATAGCTTCTTGATGTAAAATCATCTTGTCATCTATATTTGCATCCGCTACTTGCTTTTTTATTTTACCAATCCCTGGCAACATACCCATTATACCCTTCATGTCTCCCATTTTGCGAACCTGAGAAAGCTGGGTTCCGAGGTCTTCTAGAGTGAATTTTCCTTTAAGAGCTCTCTCCGCGGATTTCTTAGCTTCAGTCTCATCTATTACCTGTGAAGCTTTCTCTACCAAACCAACTATATCACCTTTTCCAAGTATACGGCCCGCTATCCGCTCAGCATCAAAATTTTCCAGATCTCCTAGCTTCTCACCCACACCCATTAATTTTATGGGACAGCCTGTCGAAGCCCTAATAGAGAGCGCAGCGCCACCTCTTGAGTCTCCATCAACGCGAGTTAGTGCCACCCCGGTCAAACCCACATTACTATTAAATTCATTGGCTGTATTTACGGCGTCCTGTCCACTCAAAGCATCCGCTACTAATATTGTTTCTTTTGGTGTAACTATATTTTTTATTTCGCTTAGCTCCCTCATGAGCTCTTGGTCTATGGCCAACCTACCCGCAGTATCGAAGACTATAATATCGTATCCCTCTGATACGCCTACCTTCATAGCACGACTAGCTATCCCCACTGGCTGCTCTCCGAGGACAGCAGACAAAAATCTTATCCCAGCTTCTTTAGCCAAAATAGAAAGTTGTTCTTGTGCTGCTGGCCGAGCTACATCTAAACTCACCAAAAGTAACTTCTTATTCTCGTCTTGTGTTAATTTGTATGCAAGTTTAGCAGAGGTTGTGGTTTTTCCTACACCTTGCAGACCAACCATCATTATTGATACGGGCGGAGTGGCCTGTAAATCTATACTAGTGTTGTCAGGTCCGAAAACCTCAACTAATTCATCAAAAACAATTTTTATTATCATTTGCCCTGGGGTGACACTTTTTAACACTTCGCCCCCCACAGACTTTTCCTTAACAACTGAGACAAATTCTTTGACAACTTGCAAAGAAACATCAGCTTCTAACAAGGCAACACGTATTTCTCTCAGAGCACTATCAACATCACCCTCAGAGAGAACACCCTTTTTCCCTAAACGGTCAAAAATGTCCGTAAATTTAGAACTTAATGCATCAAACACAATAAAAACTCTCAACAAATTCTATAAAGCACAAAAGCGCCAGTGCGCGAAACTCGCGAGCTGACGTCTTCTTGTGCTAAACTAGGCCTCTTAGAAAAAAGTGTCAAGGGGCCTATTAATCAAAATATCAAACTAATAAATTTAAACTAATTTACTTTCTAACTAGACATTAGGGAAATTCAAAACTATAGCAATTTAATTATGGGTAATAAAGAATTTACAAAGATGCACGGATTAGGGAATGACTTTGCTGTATTTGACTCTCGAGAAGATACTATACAGATGGAGATTTCTGACATTAAGGCCATATCTAACAGATTTACAGGGGTAGGCTGCGATCAATTAATAGTCATAGAACCGCCACATACGGCCCATTCCGATATTTTTATGCGAATTTATAACTCCAACGGATCTGAAGTGGGTGCTTGTGGCAATGCCACTCGTTGCGTTGCTGCCCAGATAATGGATGAAAATAAAACTAACAAATGTACTATTGAGACCCTGGCGGGTGTTTTAATAGCAGAGAAAAATCAAGATGGAATATCCGTCAATATGGGGCAAGTTAAAACTGAATGGCATAAAATTCCGTTAGCAACTAAGGCTAATACTTTAAAGTTAGATTTATCAATAGAAATGCTATCCGACCCAGTATGTTTAAATGTAGGCAATCCACATACAGTATTTTTTGTTGCCGAGGTAACTAAAATACCCTTAGAAAGGTTGGGGCCATTAATCGAAAATCACCAAATGTTTCCGGAAAAAACTAACGTTGAAATAGTGCAAGTCGAAAGCACAAAGAATCTTACTGTAAGAGTTTGGGAAAGAGGGGCTGGTATAACTAAGGCTTGCGGAACGGGAGCATGCGCTGCGGCAGCTGCGGCTCACTTGTTAGAACTTACCGGCCGAAACATTGATGTAAAACTTGACGGTGGCACACTTAGTATCAACTGGCTAGAAAATGGGGATATTATAATGTCCGGCCCTACAGCGGTTAGCTATAGAGGATACTGGGAATTTTAGGTGGTATAGAATGACTAAATCTAAGGTAATAACTCATGGTTGTAGACTTAATGCCTTTGAGTCGGGGATAATTGAAAAAGTCCTAGTATCTGAAAACGTAAAAAATACTTTTGTTTTCAATACTTGCGCCGTAACCGAAGAGGCCGTTCGACAAGCAAGACAGTCAATTAGAAAGATTAAGCGGAAAGACCCAGACTGTAGAATTATCGTGTCCGGATGTGCTGCACAAATTTCTCCTAATATTTTTGCTGAAATGCCGGAGGTGGAGAAAGTAATCGGAAATGAAGAGAAATTAAAGCCTCACTCTTATTTAGTAAAAAGTGACTCTAAAAAAATTGAAGTCGGGGACATATTTAGCAACAAACCAATTTCTCCCTATCTTACCAGTCCAAATAACACACGCACTAGAGCATTTCTTCAGGTGCAACAAGGTTGCGATCATCGTTGCACTTTTTGTATTATACCTTTTGGGCGCGGCAATAGTCGCAGTATACCTGCTGATTTTTTAGTTAGTGAAATTCAAAAAGTATTAGAGAGGGGACACAAGGAAGTTGTACTCACTGGCGTAGATATTAGCTCCTATGGTCTAGACCTTGGCATTCATGATGGCCTCGGCAAATTAGTGACTACTCTTCTTAAGGAGTTTCCTGCGGACGGTAGATTGAGATTAAGTTCTCTAGATCCAGCTGTAAATGATAGATCGCTTTTATCTATACTCAACAGTGACCAACGTCTAATGCCCCACATTCATTTAAGCATTCAATCGGGTGATAATGTAATTTTAAAGCGTATGAAAAGGCGCCATAGTTTTTCTGATATTATCTCTTTGTGCGAAAAACTCAGAAAAGCACGACCAGATATAATATTAGGTGCCGATCTAATAACCGGCTTTCCAACAGAAACGGGTGAGATGTTTCAGAATACTATTAGGGTGATAGAAAAAGCAGACCTTACGTACTTACATGTTTTCCCCTATTCTCCTAGAATTGGAACCCCTGCAGCAAAAATGCCACAGATAAATTACAATACTAGAAAGCAAAGAGCAAAATTGCTCCGAAAAATAGGTCTAAATAAACAAGCTAGTTTTTTTTCGAGTTTAGTTGGGTCATTTGCTAATATTGTCTGTGAACCAAAAGGTAGAGGCTATACCGAACATTATGCTCCAGTCAGATTTGTAGAGCCGGCAAAACCAGGGGAAATAAAAAAAGTAAAAATCGTAGATAACAAAATTGATTTTTTATTTGTGGAAACAGTGTAGTGACACACAACGAGACTGATAATGTTAAATCTGGGTGGCTAAAGAGACTAAATGTTGGGTTAAAGCGGTCATCTGATTATCTGACTGATTCATTACGAAAACTAACTTTTTCTCATAAACTAGATGAAGAGGCCCTAAGTGAACTGGAGGATATTCTTATTTCTGCAGACCTTGGAGTTCCCATGGCTGCGAAAGTTATAAAGAATCTCTCTTTAAAAAACATAACGCCTGAAAACTATGATCACGAAATTAAGAAGACCCTTGCCGCCGAAATTTCTAGTGTTTTAGACAAGGTTTCAAAGCCAATCCCTACAATCTTTGAGAAGAAACCATATGTAATTTTGGTATGTGGGGTTAATGGTAGCGGAAAAACAACAACTATTGGAAAGATAGCACATCAATTAGTAGGCCAAGGCAACTCTGTTTTATTGGCAGCGGCCGATACATTCCGCGCTGGAGCAACGGAACAATTGAAGATTTGGGGGGACAGAACTAATTGCGAGGTTTTTTCTAAAGATCCAGGATCAGATCCAGCCAGCTTAGTTTATGACGCTTTGGAAAAAGCTATAAATGATAGAACAGACGTACTGATTATTGATACTGCTGGCCGCCTACAAAACAAATCGGAATTGATGGAAGAACTTAATAAAGTAGTAAGAGTAATAAAAAAGTTAGATCTGGACGCTCCCCATGCACGACTGCTGCTTCTAGATGCCACAGTCGGCCAAAATGCTCATTCTCAAGTAAAACTTTTTTCCGAGGCAATCGATATTTCTGGAATAATAATGACTAAACTCGATGGAACTGCCAAAGGTGGTGTATTAGTTTCAATAGCATCTCAATATGATATTACAATTCACGCAATTGGTGTAGGAGAAGCTTTGGAGGACCTAAATAATTTTGACCCAAATGACTTTGCATTGTCATTGGTTGGTGATAAGTAGATTGTTACCGGAGAACTAAACTTAATTTATATCCTAACATTGAGATAAAAACCTCTCGGCATATCTTCCCTTAAGGCCTTATCAGAAGATAAGTTATAATTTAATTTCTTAATTGCTAGGTCTAGTTCCTTATTTCCCATTGGCTCCGATTGCCTGTTTCCTTTAGCTAAAGGCAGCTCGGCTCGAAAATCTGCAGGCCTATCCCTAAGGGTATTATTTATAGGCGTTTTTTGAAAAGAACTATTTATATCCATAAAATCACTATAAAATCATTTAGTTAAAAAATTAATAAGTAACTCTGATAAGCCTACATATCCACACCTTCTTACTTTGCTCTTTAAAAAAAATAAGTGATACTGAAAAAACAGTTAAATGCTTTTAATTTTTTAATTTATTGGATACAAAATTTAATGGCAGACAATAAACTTGATCACTCGAAATCGCAGAATAGTGATAGTGAAGCTATTTCCCAGACTATTTTCAATGGCATTCGATTTAATACACGAATAATTTTATTTTTTCTCATTTCCCTTTTATCCGCAATTGTTCTTGCTGGAATATTAATCAATGCTGAAAAAACCGTAGGTGGCCTTCTAGCTAAGATTAAATATAGCTATAGTATGATTAGCACTGTCTCTCGTCTGGATACGGGTGTTACATCCTTAGAGAACATAAGTGAGAGCTTTATTTTAACAAAACAAATAGGTTTCAAAAAAAAGTATGAAGAAAAATCAGCTGAACTCTCGCAAATAACTGCTAATACACTTAAAAATTCTGCGGCAAGAGGAATCAGAATGATTTTGTCTGGGGTCAGTGACAATATAACAAACCACGCTACTAAATTTCAAAATATAATTGGAAAACAGACTATAATTGGGGAAAATAACAAAGTAGGACTAATTAAGCAGGTAAATAAATCAGGCACAACGCTTCAAAAACAAATAAATCAATCCGTGAATATCAAGCTTATTTATGAAATAAACAGAATAAGAATTCTAGAAAGTAAAATTAATATAAATATTAATTTAGATTCTGCAAAAATCTTTTTGGACTCCATTGCTAACCTAAGGCAGTCCATAATGGCTTCTCCCTTAAGCAGACAAATAAAACTCTCGCTGGATAAAACCTTAAAAGTTTATGCCTCAGATTCAGAACGTTTAGCCCAGACCAAACTGCTCCAATCTAGGGAAATTGCCCAAATGAGAGAGGCTGGAGATCAACTAAGATTGGATATTACTTCGTTAAAAGCTTATGCAAAAAAATTAGATGGTAGGTCCATTATAAACTCGACAAGTACCCTTACCAAATTAAAAGTTATAGTGTTGATTGGAGCTCTACTTGTAATCGTCTTTATTACCTTCTCTGGGATCATACTTATGCTTAGCTTTACTAAACCAATCAGGTTGTTGGTTAAAGCTGCTTCTCAAATTGTAAATAGTTCTCAGCACGTATTACTGCCGGTCGCTAATAACCAAGACGAAACTGGCGAGTTGTCATCAATTTTAGCTTTCTTTCGAGATAATCTTGCTAGAGCGGAATTATCGCGAAGGGATTTGGAGGAACAGTTAAAAAAATATAAAACAAATCTAAATACCAAATTAAATGAATTCCAGCCTTCCATCGGGGAAAACAAAGCAAAAACTGAAAAAAAATTGGAGAACAACCAGCCAACTCCAAAAACAATTACACTTGCTAGTAGAAAATTAGCTCAAACAAGCCAAGGTGCCTCCGAGGCGGCACGTACAGCGGAAAAGTGTGACCAGGTCGTAGAGGGATTAACTCATGCTATTACAAACTTAGGTAAAATTGAACTGTTGCTTATCTCAAACAGTGATCAAATGGGGCTGCTCTCAGTACAAGCAGCAATATCTTTCGATAAAGATACGGCAACACTTCCAAAAGAACCAGATGAAGTCGACAAAAACGCCGATAAGGCTGGAAGTGCATTTCTAAGCGATAATATTAATTTACTCCAAACTAACACAAACAAAGCAGTTGGGGGTATAAAGGAAGTTGGTAACACTATTAGATCAATAAATAAAGTAGTGGCAGAAATGGCTATGGAGACGTCAACTGAAGCCCTAGAATCAGCTAATGAGCTTCTTAAGCAGTCAGAAGATCTTCGCCAGATGCTGGATAATATTTTAGAAAAAGTGAAAAACTAGAAAGAAAAGATTTTCTAAACTAAATATCTTTAGACCTATTGGTAATTAAGGCCTCAATTCCAGGAAGTAAATCACCCTTTAACCACTCCAAGAAAGCACCGCCACCAGTAGAAACATGAGAAAAATCCTCCACTACCCCCGCCATATCAAGCGCTGCTAACGTATCACCGCCACCTGCTACACTTATTAAACTACCTTTATTAGTTAATTTGGCAACAGCTTTAGCCGCTAATATTGTACCGGTGTCAAAAGGCTTAGTTTCAAATACCCCTAGTGGCCCATTCCACAAAAGAGTTTTACTTTGGCTAAAAACTCTACTAATTACTCTGCTCGTTCGAGGTCCAATATCCAATATCATTTTTTCTTCTGGAACCCTCTCCACATCTACTGTTTCAATACCTTCTTTATTCTCCAAATCTTCTGCAACCATGGCATCCTTGGGTAACGAAATTGAACAACTTTTCAACTGAGCTTCTTTGAGAATATTTGTCGCGGTTTCCAGCATATCACTCTCAAAAAGAGACTTTCCCACGGAATATCCGTTTGCAAAAAGGAAGGTGTTGGCCATTGCGCCACCTATGATCATGTGATCAACTTTTTCAATCAAATGCTCCAAAATCGCTAATTTGGTAGAAATTTTACTCCCACCTACAATCGCTGTAACGGGCTTGATCGGCTTTTTCAAAACTTTATTAAGCATATCAATTTCCTTTTGCATTGATAGACCGGCCACTGATGGTAAAAATGAAGTTATGCCGAGAACAGATGAATGGGCCCTGTGGGAACACGAGAAAGCGTCATTAACGAAAACATCGGCCATAGATGCCAGAACTTTAGCCATTTCTAGATCATTTGTTTCCTCACCAGACTCAAACCGAAGGTTCTCGAGAAACATAACATCGCCCGGCAGGAGTTTTGTCGACAAAGAAATAGCCGATTCACCTATTACATCAGAAGCAACCATTATATTGGGTAGCTTTAAATATTGCTTTAAAACATTAGCTATTGGCGATATTGATAGCTCTGGAATGATTTTTCCCTTTGGTCTGCCAAGATGGCTGCCAATAATTACGGCTGCCCCCTTACTTAATATTAATTTGATTGTAGGAATAGCCTCCAGAATCCTTATATCACTGATTATTTTTCCTTCAATTAAAGGAACATTAAAGTCAACTCTTAAGAAAACCTTTTTTCCCGTAATATCTATTTGATCTAAATTAGATAATTCAGACACGGCAATTCCAGGGGATAAAGTTAAAAACCAATTTATACTTTACTTTTCATAAGGCTTCTAAGCACATACTGTAGAATTCCTCCGTGCCTATAATATTCAACCTCATCGGCTGTATCTATTCTGCACAAAAGTTTGATGTTTTTTTCCTCTCCTTTCTCCCAAACAATTTTACAGCTGACTTCCATCTTTGCTTTAACTCCTTCCTTTAAACCCGTAAGTGAAATCAGTTCCTTGCCAGTTAGCCCAAGACTCTCTCTATGCATACCATCCAAAAATTGTAGTGGTAAAACGCCCATTCCTATCAAGTTAGAACGATGAATTCTCTCAAAACTCTCTACAATAACCGCCTTAACACCTAGCAAACGCGTTCCCTTAGCGGCCCAGTCGCGAGACGAGCCCGTACCATACTCCTTGCCGCCAATTACAACCAATGGAATTCCCTCATCAGTATATTTAATTGCTGCATCATAGATCGACATAATTTCCTCTGACGGTTGGTGACTTGTAATACCTCCCTCTATTCCAGGAACCATTTCATTTTTGATTCGAATATTTGCAAAGGTACCTCGCATCATCACTTCATGATTACCACGTCGGGACCCATAAGAATTAAAGTCCCGCTGCATAACTTGGCGTTCATTTAAATAAATTCCAGCAGGGCTTTCTGCCTTTATGGCCCCAGCAGGTGATATATGATCAGTAGTAACAGAATCTCCTAATATTAATAGCTCCCTTGCATCTAAGATGTCAGAAAAACTCCCAGCCTCTTTCTCCATCCCTTCAAAAAACGTAGGGTACTTTACATAGGTACTATTTTCCTGCCATGAGTAGGTGTCACTAGAAATCGTATTTGTTTTAATCGAATGCCATTGCTTTGGCCCCATCCAGACCTCATCCCCGTATCTTCTAGAAAACATGTCGGGGGTAAGTGATTTATCTACCGCATTATTTACCTCTTGGTTAGAAGGCCATATATCTCTGAGAAATATCTCCTTACCGTCTCTATCTTTACCAAGTGGCTCAGTATAAAGATCCAGCTTCATACTTCCTGCTATCGCATAGGCAACCACTAACGGGGGAGAAGCTAAATAATTAGCCTTAACCAACGCGTGAACTCTACCTTCAAAATTTCTATTGCCAGATAATACGGAGCAAACGGTTAAATCACCTTCTTCGATCCCAGCTGTAACGTCATCTGGCAATGGTCCTGAGTTTCCGATACATGTGGTGCAGCCGTATCCAACAACGTTGAAACCCAGGGCATCCAGGTCTTTTTTTACTCCAGCATCTTCCAAATAATCTGTCACAACCTGACTACCGGGAGCCAACGATGTCTTTACCCACGGTTTCACTGACAGGCCAATTTTAACCGCATTTCTCGCCAATAGACCAGCTGCCATCAATACCGATGGGTTTGACGTATTTGTACAACTAGTTATCGCTGCAATTACAACATCACCATCATCTATGCTAAAATTACCTGCCTTCGAATTAACGGGGCCTTTGCCAGCTCCTATATCTTTTAGTGCCGCCGAAAAGGCTTCGGCTGAAGACGATAGTTTAATCCTATCTTGTGGTCTCTTGGGGCCAGATATACTCGGTTCAACATCAGATATATCTAATTCCAATACATCTGAAAAAACTGGTTCTGGGGTCTCTGGTGTCCACCACATGCCTTGGGCTTTTGCATAGCTCTCAACAAGGCTAACACGATCTGGTTCCCTTGAGGTGAATTTCAAATACCTAATAGTTTCCTCATCTATGGGGAAAATACCGCAAGTTGCCCCATACTCGGGCGCCATATTTGCTAAGGTTGCTCTATCTGGCAGACTTAGGCTAGCCAATGCAGACCCATAAAACTCTACAAATTTTCCAACAACCCCCCTTTTTCTAAGCATTTCAACCACTGTAAGAACCAAATCGGTGGCAGTAGTGCCCTCCTTCATTGATCCAGTAAGCTTAAAACCAACCACCTCCGGTATTAACATAGAAATTGGTTGACCAAGCATTGCCGCTTCGGCTTCAATACCACCCACTCCCCATCCTAATACCCCAAGGCCATTTACCATAGTCGTATGACTGTCAGTTCCCACCAACGTATCCGGATAAGCTAGTACTCTATTTCCCTCATGTTTTGTCCAAACTGCCTGGGAGAGAAATTCTAGATTTACCTGATGGCATATGCCGGTTCCAGGTGGAACAACTCTAAAATTATCAAATGCCTTGGAGCCCCACGCTAAAAATTCATATCTTTCTGTATTTCTTTCAAACTCTTTATCTACGTTGGCCTGAAAGGCTTTCTCATTACCAAAATGGTCAATCATTACAGAATGATCTATCACCAAATCAACAGGACTAAGTGGATTTATTTTTTGAGCATCTCCACCTAATTCTACCATTGCTTCCCTCATTGCAGCTAAATCTACCACGGCTGGCACACCTGTGAAATCTTGCATTAATACGCGCGCGGGTCGGTAGGCTATTTCTCTATCCGAAGACTTGTCTTCTATCCACTTACCGAGAGCTTCTATGTCCTCTACCGTTACGGTTTTGCCGTCCTCATACCGAAGTAAGTTTTCTAAAAGAACCTTTAACGAGAAAGGAAGAATGGAAAAATCAGCTAAGCCCGACTTAGACAATTCCGCTATGCTAAAATAGTCGTATTCTTTTTCACCAACATTAAGTACTTTGCGCGTTCTAAGGCTATCCTGTCCAGCTACTAGCATTTAACTTCCCCTTATTGCATTATTTTACTAATACCTACACTTTGAAAAAGAAATTTACTAGAAATATAGATCATTAAAAATAAATTTTTAGTGCTGGCTAAAGAAGGGATAAATTCGTTTATTACAGAAATGATCAATTTTAACGGAAATAATTTAACATGTGTTCGAACTGACATCTGTGTTTTTGAAAAGCTTAACTTTTCTCTTACTGACGGGCAGATCCTATTTTTACATGGACCTAACGGTAGCGGTAAATCTAGTTTGCTTAGGATGATGGCTGGATTACTGCAGCCAATAACAGGTTCAATGCATTGGAATGGTGAGAGCATCTCAAAGTCTTCGGATGAATTTAGAGAAGAAATAATTTATGTTGGACATCAAAACCCTGTTAAGCGAAACTTAACCGTTGAGGAAAATTTATTATTCTGGGTTAAATTGATTGGTAAACATCGTGAGAAAGAATCTGTCGATAAAGCTTTGTCAATTTTTCAGTTGTATCATTTGAGATCAACACCTTCTCGCTTCTTATCAGCAGGTCAAACAAGAAGATTATATCTAGCTCGCTTAGTTGCCAGTAAGGCAAGTGTTTGGTTACTGGATGAACCATTCAATTCGTTGGACCAATCTTCCATAAATGTGCTGCAATCCATAATTGATAGTCACATAAAAGATGGCGGCGCTGCAATAATGGCTAAGCACGACAAAATTTCTGAGTCTAAAAACTATATAGATTTGAAACAATTTGCACCATCATCGGAGACACCATAGGTAATATTCAAATGGGCCGTTTTAACGCAATTTTATCTCGTGACTTTAGGTTAGCTATTCGGCAAGGATCAGAAAGCCTAACTGTGGTTATATTTTTTGTTCTATGTGTAATTATTTTTCCTCTTGCAATAGGACCTGAAAAAGGATTGTTAGTTAGAATTGGGCCGGGGATAATTTGGGCGTCCATTTTGCTGGCTACAATGTTATCTCTGGAAAATATTTTTCAAAAGGACTTTGAAGATGGAAATCTAGACCTCATGTGTATCTCAGATTTTCCTCTGGAGTTAGTCGTAATAGCAAAAATAACTGCGCACTGGGTAACGACAGCATTACCATTAATTATCGCATCCCCAATATTGGCTATATTTTTACATATGTCTTTTGAAACATGGCTAAATCTAATATTTTCTCTCTTTCTTGGAACTCCAGTACTAAGTTTAATTGGCGCTTTAGGGTCTGCTGTCAGTCTTGGTTCAAGGAAGAGCAGTTTGCTCATCCCACTATTAGTCATACCACTTTTTATTCCAGTTCTCATATTTGGAGTAAGTGCTGCCGATGCTAATTTCCTAGGTATTGACTCACAGCCTCAATTTGTTTTTTTAGGGGGTTTGTTTTTGGGTTCTCTCGCGATCTGTCCATGGGTCATCAGTATTTCCATCAGACATGCCTTAAGTTAACTTGGAAACAGAAAAATATTTTAGCAGGAAAACTTGGTTTATTGAAAAATATGATGATAAATACCATTTGTCTAATGAGATAGGTTGATAAACTATGCATAAATTTGCAAATCCGACTAGGTTCTTTAAAGCATGTGACGTTGTCTATCCTTGGACAATTTTACTAAGTCTTTCTGCCTTATGCCTTGGGTTATATTTTTCTCTAGTTCAGTCCCCTGTAGATTATCAGCAAGGCGACACTGTGCGGATCATGTATGTACATGTACCAGCAGCATGGATGTCCATGATGTGTTATTTAATTATGGCATTCTCATGCGGCTCAGCTTTGATTTGGAAGCACGCTATAGCATTTTCTATAGCCAGATCGACTGCCCCTATCGGTGCAACCTTTACTTTTTTGGCCTTAGTAACTGGGTCACTATGGGGAAAACCAATGTGGGGTACTTGGTGGGTTTGGGATGCTAGGTTAACCTCCGTTTTGATTCTGTTTTTTTTATACATAGGCTTCATTACCCTTTACCACTCTTTTGATGATAGGTCTCGCGGGGCAAAAGCAGCCTCTATTTTGGCACTAGTAGGGGCAATTAACCTGCCAATAATCAAATTTTCTGTTGACTGGTGGAATACGCTCCACCAACCTGCAAGCGTGGTTAAATTGAGTGGACCGGCGATCCACACCAGCATGTTAACACCGCTTTTTGTCATGGCATTTGCTTATATCTGTTTTTATTTTTGGATTTTAATAATCCGACTAAAAGCAGCCTCAAACTTAACCAAAATTAGTGCTTTCGAGGCTCGACAAATAAATAGTGAGACGGAGGTGGACTAGTTTTGCAGGAATTTTTCTTTATGGGAGGGTATGGATTTTTTGTTTGGTCGTGCTACGCAATCTCGGCTTTAGCACTTCTAATCTTGTTTTTCGTTAGTTATAGATCTATGCGTCGATCTGAAATAAAACTAAATGAATTAAACACCAAGATAGAGTCATCTGAACCTAATGTGAATTACGATGAAACCAAAAAATAAGCGGCTATCACTTATTGTTGCAACTCTAACTGCTTTAGCAGCATCTGTCGCTCTAATATTGGTAGCTTTTGAGGATAATGTCGTATTTTTTTATAGCCCTTCAGACTTATTGAAAAAGCGACCTAGTCCAACCCAAAAGCTTCGAATTGGGGGATTAGTGAAAAAGGATAGTATCAGACGTGAACCCGGAGTGACGGAAGTGTCTTTTGAGGTTACAGACTTGAATAATTCAGTGCCGGTTGTGTTCAACGGAATACTTCCAGATTTATTTAGAGAGGAACAAGGAGTAGTAGCTGAAGGTAGATACCGAGAGCAGTTGTTTTATGCTACCCAAATATTGGCCAAGCATGATGAACAATATATGCCACCTGAAGTAGCAGAATCCCTAAAAAAGTCTGGCAAATGGAAGGGACCAGTTGAATTAAAAAAATAAAAATATAA
>CETB01170093.1_pt1 | contig 13548 bp, 10 predicted proteins | sample 356381 | NCBI WGS metagenome assembly CETB01 (sample SAMEA2622545, study PRJEB7988) | marine metagenome | biome: marine biome (ENVO:00000447); feature: deep chlorophyll maximum layer (ENVO:xxxxxxxx); material: "saline water (ENVO:00002010), including plankton (ENVO:xxxxxxxx)" | depth 155 m | reverse complement strand
CCAAAGTACCAGCCACTCTCCACACTCCACTAATGAGTGGAGCTAATGCAATTTCTGGAATCAGTATAGTTGGCGCTTTGTTAGGGGCGAATGTCGCCTACGAAGGTGGCGATACAGTTGTCAGTGGGATCCTAGCTTTCGTAGCATTAGTTTTGGCGATGATTAACGTAGTTGGCGGATTTGCCGTGACTAATCGAATGTTGAATATGATAGCTGGTAAGAAAAGGGGTGGTCAATGATGATTAATGATCAATGGATTGGTCTTGGATATCTGCTTTCAGCTACTCTATTCATTCTAGGTCTGAAGAGATTATCCCACCCTAGAACTGCTCCTCGTGGTAATCAATTAGGTGCAATGGGGATGCTTGTAGCAGTTCTCACAACAGTACTACAAATGGAACTTGGGGATGGAATTGAAGGCTGGATTTTGATAGGTAGCGGATTACTCTTAGGCGGGTTAATCGGTTGGGTTATGGCCGTCCGTGTCGAAATGACCGGGATGCCTGAAATGGTCGCTTTATTCAATGGGTTTGGTGGAGCAGCATCCGCTTTGGTTGCCCTATCAGAATCTTGGAAATATATCGAGGATGATACACTAGAAATCCCAACTGGTCTGGAACTCGAAGTCATGGTTGTAGCTGCCGGACTCTCAGCATTGGTTGGCTGGATGACTCTAACTGGGTCTTTACTCGCTATGCTCAAACTCAAGGGTGGTATCGAAATTCTAGGAAAATGGATTCGTACTCCTACTTGGGGTCCATCTTGGTTAAATCCTGTCAAGGGATTCTTATTCCTCAGCACACTGGTTCTAATCTTTTTGTCAATCCAAGAACCTACTGAGACTAACTACCTATTTGCGATAATTGGAATTTCATGCCTACTTGGCATACTGTTGGTCTTACCTATCGGCGGAGCAGATATGCCGGTCGTTGTATCGTTGCTAAATTCTCTATCAGGTATTGCTGCGGCATTTACTGGATTCATTATCTCAAACAGTGTTTTGATAGTCGCAGGCTCCTTAGTTGGCGCTAGTGGTTTGATTCTCACATTCATTATGTGCAAAGCCATGAACAGAGAACTTATTGATGTTCTATTCAAGGCGTTTGGTGGCTCCGATAAAGAACAGGTAACTCGCACAAAGGTAGGTAGCGATGCAGACGAAGTGGCGATGATGGTTGATGGTGCTCAGAAGGTTATCATAGTGCCTGGATATGGTATGGCTGTGAGCCAATGTCAACACCAAGTCAAGGAGTTTGCAGACTTAGTTTCAGAAAAATTTGACACTGAGGTTAAGTACGCTATTCATCCAGTTGCCGGCAGAATGCCCGGTCACATGAATGTATTACTAGCAGAGGCAAATGTCCCCTATGATAAATTAATCGAAATGGATGAAATTAATCCAGAGATGCCAGAGGCAGATATAGCACTAATCATTGGAGCAAACGACACTTGCAATCCTGCTGCTAGAACAAACGAAGGCCCATTAGCAGGGATGCCGATAATTGATGCAGATGTGGCTAGAACAGTTGTTATTATCAAGAGAAGTTTATCGGTTGGTTATGCTGGAGTAGACAATGATTTATTTTACATGGACAAAACTATGATGTTGTTCGGTGATGGAAAGAAGATGATGAACGAACTCAATGCCGCAGTCAAGGAATTGTAGATTACACCGCCTCCCAAGGGGAGGCGAACGAGCAAGGGTTATGTGTTTGGCGAGTTCGCAGGATAACAAGAGGTGTTGATTGTGGTCCGTTCAACAAAGCTCGTTGTTGCTTTATGCTTAGTTGGATTACTGGCAATCCCAGCATTCGCCAACAGTGGAGGTCCACCATATCTTAATTCAGACGATCAAGAGACTGCAAAATATGGCTGCACTTGTCATTATTCTAGTCCTGGTGACAGAGCCGTTGTTATGGCTTCAGGAATCCCCGTTATGTACGAATCAGACCAGTCATATGAATTTGTAATCACAGTAGCTGATTCAGTAACCCTCGCTGGTGCTGATGGTAATACAAAAGCAGGTTTCCTCCTAACCGATAATGGCGCTGGAAATTTCAGCTGGGATGACTCTCAGGAAATCAGAGAAGCAGATGGCGATCCAAATTCGATTTCTCATTCCGAAACAGGTGACGGAGTATGGACCATCAGTTGGACCGCACCGTCATCCGATTCAGAAACAATACTGTTCAGCATAGCCGGCAATTCTGTCAATGGAGATGGTATTCCGAATGAATATGATTACTGGAACATCCTTACTTTCTCAATCAATCCGCCAGGGTCAATTGCAGAGGGAGATGGCGATGCTACCTTACAAACCCGAACAATCGCGGTTGGTGATTACCAAACACTTTTCGTCCTTGAAGAAAGTGAGGCGGAAAAAGAAAAAGAACGCCAAAAGCAACTTTCTGACCGAATATTTGAAAGTGGTAATATATTTTATTGGACCTCTCTTACAGCACTGATTGTAGGAGCTGTTTTCCAGCGTGAAATTATGGAAAGAAGGTATGGTCCAGGGCCTGAATATCTTGCGACTGAGTTGGCTTATCCACAAGGAATAAGACGTGGTTTGTTGGCAGCATTAGCATTCTTCTTTGCTATAAATTGGACCGCCAACGGAGATCAACATGACTTCATTATTGGATGCACCTGGTTCATAGCCGCTTGGGCTTCATATGGAGTCTATCGAACTGTACGTTCTGCGAAAGCAGAACAGACCGTCCACGACGTGATGTGAAATGGGAAATGGAAACCTAGTTGACCGTAATCCGGTCTCTAGCCATTTGGAAGATTTGCATTCGGTGATTCGTAGGGCTGTACTTGTTTTCCTTATTGCTTCTGCTATCACAACAATATGGGTAGATACAATACTCTACGATTGGGCCCTATCTCAATCACCTTCAGGCGCATTATCTGTGTATGGTCCTTACGATTGGATCGAAATGAGATTCATGACTGTAATCATAATTGCTTCTGTATTTACCTTACCGTTTTTTTCCTTTGATTTACGTATTTTTGCTAATTCTGGGCTCCTACCAATTGAGAAACAGTGGCTAGACTCCTACTTGATTTTGAATGCAATAATCGTTCCTATTATTTTGTATTGGGTTTGGTTTAGTATGATTCCAAATTATATTCAAGCTGGTATTCAGCTAGACTCCATAACTTCGGTTATTCCTAGGTATGACGCCTCAGAAATTTTTGCTTTGGCAAGTGGGATGTCTTGGATATTGATACTTACATTTACCTCAACTCTTTTTCTATCCCTCTCAAGATTATTTGGTTTGGTGGAAGAAGGACGGAGTCGATTTAGAAACCGAGTGTACGGAATAGTGGGTGGTATACTAATTTTGACACTCCCCGAAATTTTTGAAGGGCTTCGAATATTGATTGCGATATCTGTTTTGGTTATTGCAGAGATTATTTGTCTAACGGTTCCCGAAGGCCCTTTGGGTTCACGAAATCCTTCTTTTCCCCCGTTTAAAGACAAGGATGGGCAAATACAGAGAATCGCTTTAGTTGACTGCTCATGTGAGGGGGCATGCCCTTCTTTCAATGAAAATTGGTTACAGCAAAAAATACCTATTTTACGACCAAGTGCTCTTTGTTTAGATGAAAATGAACAAATAGCCTTGAGGGAAATGATGTTACGGAATTCTCTAAATCGCCTAACGATCACCGGTTGTAATGGATATCCCTTGCCCGTCGATGTTCGTTACATGATCGAATCTAATCAAACTCAATTGGACGGACTAAATTGGCTAGATGAAGTAAAATCGCAGTCAAAAAGTTGGAGAAAGCAATCTTTGCAGTATTATTCGTCCGAATATCGTGAGTTACCTTAAATTTGAATCATTTACATTCAATAATCCGTTCCCTTCAAGGGAACGGAGTTGTCCGTTATCGATATGAGAGCCCTCAGAGCAGTGCTTGCAACATTGTTGTTGCTTTGTGCTCTTTATGTATATTTTAATTCCGAGATTGTTGATGAATGGGCATCTAGTCAACGAAGCAATGAAGATGATAACGCTCTTTCTTTATTGGGCGTTCAGGACGAGGAAAGATGGTTGGTTCTACAAGTTAAATTCCCCAATAACCAATATTCTACTTCAACCGCATCTGAGATTCTAATCGGACAAGGTTCTGCTGAGGAATATGTTGAACAAATGACTGGAGGAACCTCATCGTTATCCGTGACATTATTTGACGAGGTTTGGCAAGCGCCGCATGGAGTGAAGAATTGGGGAGAAGACGTTGCCGGAGAGAGAGACCATGGCGCAGATGGTAACGGGGCGGAAACTTTGCTTCGAGATATCGCCTCCTCTCAACTTCAAGGATTCGATCTTTCACATTGGGACCTGAACTCTGATGGAATAATTGACAGAATACTAATTTTGCATTCTGCTCAACCTCAAGAAATGAATGGTGGTACTGATTCACTTTGGAGCCATTTCACAGGTATGCAGGAGCCGTTAAAAATTGGAGATTGGAGGTTTGAGCACTTCACAATAGCCTCAATTCATTCAGGAGTGGGCACGGTCGTCCATGAAATGCTACATCAGATGGGGGCATTAGATTTGTATGATGTCCACAGTGATTTGCCCACTAGTAATTGGAATGGCATTGGTGATTGGGGCATAATGGCTAGTGGCAATTGGAATGGTAATGGTGCAGTACCATCTCTACCCTCATCTTCAACTCTAGACCTAATTGGAGTTAAGAGAGGTATTCAGGTAACTCCGATAGCTTCCAATTATACAATTAGAGGAATTTCTGAAGCAGGTTCATACCTTGAAATTCCCATTGCACCTAATGAATGGGTCCGCTTTACTCTTCGGGTTAATTCTGGTTTCGATTCAGACCTACCTGGACATGGAGTAATTGTTGAAATTCAAGATCAGAATAATGGTGATGCAAGAAATAACCTCGTCAATACTGACCCGGATAAAGCGTGGCTAAAAATTATCGAAGCGGATGGAGATGCAGCGTTACAAAGAGGCCGAGATAGCGGCGTCCCTGGAGACGCCTTTTCGCAAGGAGACCAATTGGGCGCTAATGGCATGCAAATACGCGATAGTCGAGGTCGCCTTGTTCAATGGACCGCTACAATAGAAAAAATCGATTCTAATGAGGCTGTAATTACCTTCGATTTCCCGAGTAATCCCTCAACAGTAGATATATTACCTCCAAGAGGACCGTTGGAGATACTCGGTCAGGAATCAGTTTTCGCAACTCTATTTGCAGAGGAAGATTGTCAATTAGCAATCGATGTTTTCACATCATCTAATTCAGAAGGAGTAGCTCCAAGAATCATTTCTATCGAACAAGGCGAATCCATAATAGAGATCGCTACCGCTAACCAAATGGGGGAGGGCTCAGGATACCTTCGAGGTACAATTGGTTGCCAAGGAGAAGAGAATTGGCAAATTGATTTAGACTGGTATTCCATAGGTCATAGAATCACTTCTGAACATCTTAATGCAATCATTCCATGGGATGAAAACTCTCAGGTAAAACTCACTACATCTTGTTTGGGTGAAGGCTCACGAACATACTCAATTGCAGTAGAAGGTGCGCTTTCTCGAATATCCACCGTTTCAACCTCGGGCGAATTACAGGCATGCCCTGATGTTGTACTGAACATTGTTCCTGACGGGTTATTGACCCCAGGTATGATTGCAGAAGGACAACTTGTTTTTGTTGACTCATTTGGACTTGAACAAAGAGTTCCGGTTACCCTCACCGCACAATCATCATTCAATGGGGATAGTCCTCTTTCTTGGCTTATTCAACCTAGCAATGCGATTATGGTGATTTTCATCCTATTCGCTATTTCTTTGGTCCCTAGTTCTAATCCTAAACAAAATAATCAACCTACAAATGAACAAGATGATTCACAATTAATGTGATGTATTACTTTCACTAACCGTTTCAACACCCCTCTCCTGTTGGCTAATTGATATGTGATTTGTATTGCCTTCAGCATATGTCTCGGCCGACAGATATTTCTTGGGGTGATTCAGCAATAAATCTAGTACTACCTAAACCAAAGGCGCCCTCAGTACTTCTTATTGATCAAGATGGAAAGGAGTTCCAAGGTTCATTATTGCGAATGGTAGCTAATGAATTATCAGAATCCCGGTCAGTGCATTGGATTGACGGAGGAATGGCATTCGATCCTTCACCTCTTCTTCCTTTGTTGCGAATACGTGGCTGTAACAACCATCAGGCGTTGTCTAATTTCCATATTAGTCGCGGTTTCACAGCTCATCAAACTGCGTCGATTATTCAATTACTGGCTAATGAAGCCGGCTCAAAATATCCACCGAATAGTATGAGAGAGGGAAGAATAATCGTAATTTCTGAAATCTCAAGGATGTTTATGGATACTCAACTTAAAAAATCCGAAGGACGCTCTTTATTGAAGGCGACACTTCAATGTTGTAGAGATATAAGTAAAGATTCGAATTCCTTGGTGATTCTCACATCAAGCCGTAATTTATCACCACCATTAAGCATGGAAATGCGGGACATTCTCAGACAGTTTTCAGATGATACATTGAGGGTCAGTGAAACACGCTTAAAAAAATTCAATCGTGGTTTGGTAAGAAAGAGATTACATCTTTCTTCTGTTGATAGAGAAATGATTTGGGCGCAATTACCGTTAGGGCAAACCTCACTTCTAGAATATCGTCACATCCAAGCCTCTAGGCTGGATTGCCTCATCGATCCTGCGGCCACATCATCTTCATTCCAACCGAAGGGTGACAGTATCGAAGTAGCAGCTCGAACGGCGAGCGAAGTATAGAACTCAGCATCTCCTTTTTCTCCTGAAATAGAATTAGTTCCTGACTCTATTTCTGATTGTAATCGAATCCTATCGGCAGGCAGTCCTCTTTTCCAACCCGTTACAGCAAAACGAATCTTCCTTCCAGGAGGTACATTTTGTTCCAGTTCTTTGGCACGGAGAAGAGCTCCTGCTGTCAGGTTCATCACACGATGATTACCAGTTTCATATCGTACTCTTCTACCTACTATCAATTGATTGAGTGGTACCTCTCCCCTCCTCATACGAGATATTTCATTTTCAACGCGTTGAGCTGCGATTTCTGGACCAATTCCGAATGGGTCATTTGATAAATCTCCCATCATGTTTTCTTGTAATTGCCTTATCCACTTACATGTTGAATGCTGACGTAATTCAATTCCTCTAACTTTCCAATCTTTTCCTATCTTTGCATAATATTTGGTAAGTGCGCCAACTCCAGTAGTTCGATTTGGGATGAATGCAATCCAATCATATTCATGTTCTAGTTCAAGAGGTATGCCAACCAATACTTCAATTCTCGCCATCAAACGTTGCGACGAATTTCGTTTTTCTTGGGTACTTCGATTCATTCTATCTTTAATCCAAATAGCATCTACTATAGCGTGTATACAATCCCATCCTTCTTTGTTTGCTTCTTCTATAGTGGTCAGGAGTATTTCACGAGACCAAGCGCAAATAGCCTCGTGACATTCTATCCTACCAAAGCGAGCATTTCGATACCCTGTATAGCCGAAACAGGTTACTAATATCCACTTCAGAACATTTTGTCTTCGGTCCCAGACGTCTCCTTTAATCCGCCTTTTTTCTTTCAATACATTCCGTCTTTCAATTATAGGCGCTACCACTCTACCTAGGAATCCATGTCTTTTGGTACAAACATGTAATCCAAGTTCGGGTACGACCAGTCTCCGATTTTCATTATTTTTTTGTCTTTTTTTAATTTCAGCAGAGGCTATTCTAACATTCAAAGATAATCGTCCATCTTTTCTTGAATAGTCGGAGTCTGAATCACAGCACATGCAATTCATAGTTTCAGGACTAATATTCCTCGTTGCAATTATGCTGGGGAATAAACTTGCAAAATCTAGTTCGATAACACCTTGGTGGACGCCTACAATTGGATCTAAGTATAGTCCGCCTCGATCGGCCAACATTATCTGTTTACCATCTTTCATATCCTCTGGTCTATTCTTTTTCCAAGGAATCAATACTCCATCTTCAATCGATTGGCGAATTTGCATAGCTGAAATCGCTGAACCTGGTGATAATCTCGATAGATCCGCTGCTGGCAATCCAGAAATTCTTGATAACTCCATTAGTCCCTCAATCCCTCCTTCTTTACCTATGAAGGATCGCCCCATATCAATGTGTAATCGTCCTTCTAAGGAATGGTACGCTTCCTTTCTCAGAAGTCGGTCATAACTCCAAGCCACACGTTCTTGAGAGCGAGGTTTAATTTCTCTTCCATTCCTACCAATATTCAGTTTCATTCCAGACTGCTCGGCTAGTCTAATCAATGCAGGAATATCGATATTATCTCCATCATGTGTGATTACAATGTCGGGATTAATTTCCTCTATTTTTCTATGAAAGTCATCTAGCATATGAGCAGAGCAAGTATATGCGTCGGCGATCAAAGTTTGACTGAAAGTCTTGTTTTCGCAATTAATTATTCCCTTGTCTACTATTTTAATGCTAGAAATTGGTGCGCTAGCCTTTCTTTTACCATTTTTATCAAGGCAACAAATATCAAGTTCGATTATTCTAAGGGGCGGAATTTCCCAATCAAATACATCTATTGTATCTAAGGGGACAATTCTGTTTCCAATTATCTTCACTCTGCCAAAAGGATGGGTTTTGAGGTCTAGCAAAAAGGTCTGAGTAATTTTTGGGTCAACGGAAAAGAGTTCGAAATTTCGCCATGAACCATTTGCATCAATCATCTCAGCAACGTTTCTTATTTTTGATGGCTTCTGCAAATTAACGGATAGAACCTCCTCCTTTTTAGATGATTCATGTGAGATACGGTGCATCTCCCTCCTCAATGACAGTGCTCCAAATGGGCGCTGATATTCTGGTCTCGAAAGGGCTCTGCCTAATTCGTCTAATCTATGCGATTCTCCGTGAACATGTATGGTGAATGACCACGGCATCAAGATTTGTTGAACTTCTCCATCGTCCTTCTTTATCCATAAACTCATACATTCAGTTTTCATATCTAAGTGACAATCTAGGATCCATCCTTCATTCATTCTTCATCCTCTCAATTTCATTTTCGATTTTTGAAATCCTCTCATATGCTTCTACTAACATCGCTAGAAATATTGGTTCCATCGGGTCGACAGTGGGTATCATTCCACAAGCTGCCGCTCTGTTTCTTGCTGCATTAATCATCGATTCGTAAGCTGAACGTTCTTGTGGCCTCAAAGTTCTATGAAACTGCTTCCACCCTTCTATTCTTTCTTCTCCTCTCATTCTCCAAGTAGCAACGGTTCGACCCATGACTTCGTTGGCAAATCAAACCGCCTAACCTTTTTTTTGTAGACGGGGGGGTATATTTTTGCGAGTAAAAGTGAAAAAAATCAGCGTTTAATTGGATTTGACCATCTTGAGTCTGCAGGTGGTCTAGTTATCGTCAGATAATTCCATGAATTTGCTTGTCCTATTGGGTATAACCAAATTTTGTTAACTCCTGTTGCTAATCTGGAAGCGAGGCAAGCACCAGCCCAATCTCTTGGCGCATCCTCAGGTAGGGCTACGAGGAAAGGCGCGTGATCTTCTCCAAGAGGCTTATCGTAACATCTCCATCTAGTCCCATACTTGAATCCAGATCTAATAACGAGACCTCTGTTTAACAGGTCAGAAAGAATCATCGCGCCTTCAGATATAGGATTTAATCCTTGAATAATTTCACACGTAATTGAATCTAGATGTATGCCTCCAGATGTGGGCACTCCTAATTGTTTGATATTCCAATCATCAGAAGGAAATAGTAAACCGTCTGCTGAAGTAATACCTCCGGATAAATTTACCAAAGATTCTATCGCCCCATGTCCTTGAAAAGAACCGAGGGGGTTTTCCGAAGAAAGGCGGTATGTCACAACACTCAATTCTTCATCAACAACCAACACTTCGGGAATCCTTCCTGAACTACTTACATCAATTGCCCATTGATGTAATTCAACCGCATCTAATTTATCAGATTCATGAAACCATCGTATTTCGGAAACTGGTTTACTATTTCTTGGATGCGTGTTAGAAGTCCATCGAGCAGCCCAAGACATAGGTTGGATTTGATGAGAAAAAAGTTCCATATTATGAGATAAAACAATCTTGTTTCCCGGTATACGAAGAGCCTCTAGAATAGAATGTTCTTGTAATAACATCGAGTGTTGGGTTAATGCGTCCTTCATCCAATTATTTGTTGGTAGGTCTAAGTGCCTGTGATAGTGAACAAACAATGTTTCCGCAGGGGATAGCTCTAGTTTCTTCTCTCCAGCAGGTCTACCAATCGCTGATTTTTGCCAAAGCCTATCTGCGGCTGGCCCCTCATAGATCCAACTCCCGCATGGGTCAGCCATACCTCACGGAGAGAACCTACTCGCTTGAGTTAGTCGGTCTTGATTTGACCATTTATGTCCCCCAAACCTCATTCGCTCTCCATCATTCGACAGTACATGGCGATTGACGAAGACACCGTCTCCCGTATCGAATCATTACGTAGGTTACGTTCTAGTCTCAATGATATGGAAGGTTCCCAGGTAACATTATTGGGAGATGTGATGTTAGACCGTTATCACCACGGATATGCGAACAACCTCAATTCAATCGCCCCTGTCCCTGTCCTGAAAATTTTCCAAACAGACGAGAGCCCAGGAGCAGCAGCTCACATTGCAAGAGGCCTAAACTCAATAGGTTTAGATGTTGATTTTCACACATTTGTTGGAAATGACAGAGAAGGTAAGGCAATTTTGGACATGTTAATTGAAGACGGAATCACAGTAACAGGAATTGAATCAGTTCCAGATAGACACACACTAGTGAAAATTCGATTCTTTGGTAGTAGAGAAAGTCTTCTTGAAGACAGCCAAATATTACTTCAGGCGGACAGAGGGCCTCTAGAGTCTATTGATAGCTCAATGTCAGAGAAATTATCCAATAATGCGATGAAACAATTGGAGAATAGTTGTGCTTTGGTAATATCGGATTACGATAACGGTGCAGTTACTGTTGCCAGCGCCTCAAAGCTGATTGGAGCCGCTCATGAAATTGGAATTCCTGTGATAATGGATCCTAAATTAACCGGTTTAGAAAGGTCCCGAGGTGCTACGGTCGTTCTTGTCGAGATGAGGGGTATGGAACTGTTGCGCCGTCGTTTGGAAGCTTCCGATTCGGCTATTGCAGCATGTGAACTTATCTCAACATACGATTGGGATGCTCTGGTAGTTTTAGGAGGAATAAATGGGGTAACACTCTACCAATCGGAGGGTGAAATGATTCATTTTGATTGTTCTGCACCCACTCCAAAACAACAAATTGGCTTGCATGACGCAGCTGCTACTGCACTGGCTGTAGCATTAGGAAATGGGTTACCAATGGAAGATGCAGGTTTACTAGCTGCAGCCGCATGTGACTGTATTCTAACCGCTGAAGCTAGTCACGAATTCGTTGATATTGACACACTAGGGACTTGGTTAGACGAAATGGTGTGGCAAATGCAAATATCTGAGAGATGAAATGAACACATTTGCATGGGGTTCAAGACAGATTGGTTAACCCATTACAATGATGAAGAGACTCTGGGGACCGGTGATGCTGTCTCTAACAGCCTTACTTTTACTCTGCAACAGTGTTACGGCCGATACAACATACGATGGTGATCCGGCATTAATCAGTATAGATGTTGAAAATGGCGAACATTCATCAGAATCAATATTATTTTCTGGAATCATTGAAGATGACGAACAACCTTCAGATGTATTTTGGAGGGTGTCTAAAGATGGTGCCGAATTCGATGGCGGAGATTTGCTAAATTCTTTGGTTGAGATCGCCTCTACCAGTAGTCGAGAACAATGGTATTGGTCTTTTGAGTTAACAATCTCTGCCACAGGAGAATGTGCTTGTTATGTTAGTGTTCATTCCATTGACGGTAATGGATTACAGGTTATTGAAAATAGGGTTGTTTTCATGGTTCAAGACAATTCTTCAGGTTTAATCGGATTTTTATTAGATACCGATCAATCGGGGGAATTAATCGATTCTTCAATGAAAGTTACTGGTTGGCTTGGTACCTATCCAATAGGTGAAGTCAACGTAGACATCGCCGGATCGTTGGCGCAAGGACTAATGCAATCATCTCATGTCCCTCAATATTCTATTTGTGGTGAGCCTTCTACTACATCAGAAGTATATGAATTTCCTTCCGGAGATTTTGAAATCAATTGGGACATTTCAGGGAAACTAGATGGTTGGCTTGAAATAACCCTAGTTGGTTGTTCCTCAAGCAGTTCGAACACGGAGGGGGCTATTCATGAGTTTTCAATTCGTGTCAACAATGAACCTCCTGTAATCAAAATCTCAGGAATTGATTATGCAGTAGAGGATGATATTTGGCATACATTTGATGCCACGTTAACCGAAGACCCTTACTGGGGTCGAACAGAAATGTACTACGTTTGGACCCTAAGAAAACCGTCTCACTCAGGTAGCCTGCCGATTGATGTAAAAATGGGAGAAGATCTCAATACTTACTCATTATCTGGGTCCAAATCAGGAAATTACACACTTACCCTAACTGTATATGACAAAGGAGGCTTATCATCAGAACAAATGGTTATTTTCGATATTATAAACACAGTCCCCACAGCATCATTGATAATCGATGGGGAACAAATTTTAGACGGGCAGGAATTTAGATTTTCTAATCCTTCGAATATACAATTGGATGCAACTGAGAGTTCTGATACTATTAACGACGCTTCTAGTTTGAGATGTATCTGGTTATTGGATAACTCTCCTCTGTACGAAGGCTGTGAGCGTACATTTACTTGGGTAGAAGGTGATGATTACCGGGCAGAACTCACGCTAGAAGTAATTGATGACGACGGCGAATTCGTAACCGTAACAGTGATGTTAATCCATCCTGACGAGATAAAGCCCTTCCCAATCGCTTTGGTAGTATTAGCGTTTAGCACTTTATTTCTAACCTACGCCTTGGTTAATCGATTCCGAGGAAATAATGAACAGACGATACCTAAGTGGAAATCGTAATAACTCTAATTCCTAGAAATTTTCATCCCACAGTCCTAAGAATACCTTGCTTGTCGCGAAAGCGTGAATAGTATGCCAAACCTACCATTCTCGGAGGTTGAATACAGGGGACGACAGTCCCGTTTCCTTGATAATATCCCACAGGATAGCCTTGTACTTATTCCTACAAACCCTAATTCTATTAGGTCTAACGACGTTCACTATCCTTACAGAGCAAGTTCCTACATGCTGTACCTTTGTGGTTGGACATATCCCGAATCAGTATTGATGGCAAAACACGATAATAATGATTGGATAGTATCACTTTTCGTTCAACCTAAAGATACAACTGCGGAAATTTGGGAAGGACGAAGAATAGGAATTGAAGGCGCCTCAGCTAGATGGCCTATCGATGAAGCTCATTCACTATTACAAATGAATGAAATTGTAAGGGAAGCCTTGAATGAATC
>CETB01085119.1_pt1 | contig 13551 bp, 9 predicted proteins | sample 356381 | NCBI WGS metagenome assembly CETB01 (sample SAMEA2622545, study PRJEB7988) | marine metagenome | biome: marine biome (ENVO:00000447); feature: deep chlorophyll maximum layer (ENVO:xxxxxxxx); material: "saline water (ENVO:00002010), including plankton (ENVO:xxxxxxxx)" | depth 155 m | reverse complement strand
GGGTCTGTACCTATCCCGATTTCAAATTCATCACTTAATCCGTCATCGTCCGCATCACTTATTTCATAATCAGTTCCAGGTTGAGTTCCGTTACCAACTACAGTATCATCATCACCTGTGGTTGCAGCTCCATTTTGGTCACATGTAGGGCAAGTGGTAGAGGAGGTAGGTTCAAAAGTCAACCAACCAATTTCATCAAACAATACTTCAGCATATGCATGTCCATTGAGCATAGTAACAATTCTTGTATCTTCTTCTATTTGATATCCAGTACTTTCTCCATACCCACTATCTTGCCAACCTTCAGGAGTGATTACTTCTCCAGGACCATTTCCTTCAACATACCTTGTAGGAATTCCACTTATTCTAGATAAAACAGTAAATGCTGATGCAAAATTAGTACATTTCCCGTCATTGCCGCTATTTCCAAATAGGAAATAGTCTACGAAATCTTCACCATCTGGAGTTAATGTACCATTAATATTGTAATAATAATTACTTCTTAGATAGTACATTATAGCTTCAGCTTTTTGATAATCAGTTTCTTTTCCTTCAGTTATTGAGGCGGCTAAATCATAGACGTCATTGTTAGGTCCAGGTCTTACAGGAAATTGAGGTAATTCTGTTAATTCAGAAGCAAAATCATCAGGTGCATTAGCAGCCTGTTTTACATTTTCAGGAATATTATATTCCGTCATTGTGAACTTATATGATTGGGCATAACCCTCCACTTTTAGATTAAAAGCACTATCCATTGTAACGCTGTTAGCTATGAAAACATTATTTGTGTACAATGAGGTAGACAAATATCCTTGTACTGGCATAATCCAAGTCATAGTGTATTCATATTCTTGGCTAGTAACGTCAGGATGTGTAATTAAGTAATCATAGGTATATGGGCTAGATCCTGTTGACCAATATCCTGGATTTTCTATAACGCCAGTTTCTATATCATAATTTTCACAACCTGGAGCAGGACACCATTGACTTCTTGTATATGTATCAGTATTCGAATCATATCCATTATCATAAATTGTTTTTCCAACAGTTCGCCAATATTGTGGATTTGAGGTAGGGTCCTCGCAATTATCACATGTTACTGTGAATTTGACTGCAGCAAGTACTGCAAGTGGATAGAAGCCTTCCAAACCACCCATTCCATTAGAATCAGGTTGTGGCGTCCAATCATTTGAGTTTGCCATTTCCTCAGCCCATCCAGGCAATGGAGGATCTTGGTCCTCCTTGTCAGGAATCCCATCTCCATCTGAATCAGGATTATTTGGATCCAAATGATCAATCATATTTTCATACATGTCCGGTATTCCATCTCCATCTGAATCAGTCATTTCTTCTTGATCTGAAAAACCATCTCCGTCCGCATCAGGATCCATACAATTTGTTATCCCATCTCCGTCCAAATCTCCATCACAGTCATATAACTCTTCTAAATTATCAGGTATTGAATCTAAATTTTTCCTATTATCCCATAATTGCTCTTCAAGCATATCAGAGATTCCATCATTATCCATGTCAAAGTCATTAGGATCAAATCCTAAAGCGATTTCATAGTCGTCAGACAACCCATCTCCATCACTATCTCTGAAAGGAGGATCAGGTATACCATCACCATCAATATCTTTCTCTGCTAAGGGATCTTTTTCTATACTGGATGCGCGAGATAAAAATGGAGAATAAGGTAGTGCTGTAAGCAGCAAAATAACAACAATCAATGCCTGATATCTCTGTCCGCGCATAATTAGCCTATAACCTCAGAAGTAGGCATCATTAAATTGTTTGGTCTAAAATAATGGCGCCCGCGCCGGGATTTGAACCCGAGTCCTCAGCTCGACAGGCTGAGATGATAGGCCAGGCTACACCACGCGAGCACAAAAATCTACGGTAGCGCTTTCTATTTAGAGTTTAAGGTAACTTCTTACATTCCCATATTGAGCCTGAAGGAAGGATTTCCAGCTTCTGTGTTTCCAAAGAAATCTTCAGATTCACTTTCTTCCATCATAGCACCTACTAATACACCAACAGTTTCTTGTAAGAATTTAAGTTCAGTTTGAAGTTCATCAATAGTCTGTTGTAATTTTTTTATTTCATCCGAATTTTTTGACACTTTGTACCTATCTTAAAGTGCCTTATAATGTTATCTATCCTAAATTAAAATTTAGATTTTAATATGGGTAGAATTTCGAATAAGTCGCCAACTATTCCATAATCAGCTACTTTGAAAATAGGTGCGTCAGGATCTTTGTTTATTGCAGCTATACATTTGGAGCCACTCATTCCTCCTAAATGTTGTATCGCACCAGAAATTCCAATTGCAAGGTACAATTCAGGTGCTACAGTTTTTCCAGTTTGTCCAACTTGATGTGAATGAGAAACCCATCCTGCATCTACAATGGCTCGACTGGCTCCTGCAGCAGCCCCCATACTTTCAGCTAAGGGTCTAATCATTGAATCGTAATTCTCTGCATTTTCAAGTCCTCTGCCACCACTTACAACTATAGCAGCTTCAGTTAGTTCAACAGTTCCAGAACCTACATTTTCTACATCAGTTGTATTTAGGGTTGAATCAGTAATGCTTCCAGAATAATTCTCTACACTTCCAGACCAGGCTTCACCTGCAGGATATGCATTATTTCTAATTGTAGCAACCACAGTTCCACTTGGTTTTGATTTTGCAAGTACTTTACCTGCAAAATTAGGCCTCACAAATCCTTCACTACTTGCTTCAAGACAATCACCCAGATATCCGCAATTTAGTTCAGCAGCTACTCTTGGACCTAAATCTTTACCCATGGATGTAGCGCCAAGAAGTATTGTTTGAATGTCATTTTCTTTTGCCACATGGCTAGCAATAGAAGCATATTTTACAGGATCATAGTTTTCAAGGCTTGAATCATCAGCCATTATTATTTTACCAGCAGCTAATTTCATTCCAGCTTCAGAGATTCCACTTCCCATGACTAATCCAGTTACTTCTCCCATTCCTGCAGCCACAGCTGCAACTTGTTGCGAAATATTTTTTATTTCAGTTCCATCTATTTCACCAATAATTAGTACATTGCTCATATTACCTTAGCCTCCATTTTTAGCTTTTCAATTAATTTATCTACCTTTTCTTCAGTAGTTTCACCTTCAATAATTTCCCCACCATCTCTAGCCGGTGGTAAGCTCGATTCAGACGTAGAAATATCATTACTATCTATAGTCTCCACATTCTTATTCTCAAAAGGTTTCCTCTTTGACATCATAATGTCTTTTAGAGCAGGGAAACGTACTTTATTCATGTCTTTTTGGCAAGTAACAACTGCAGGTGTAGCAGTTTCAACAGTTTGTAATCCACCTTCAATTTGCCTTTTAGCCTTTAAAATTCCAGCGTTGTACTCTAAACTAGTAACGCCTGAAATATTTGGCATATTTAGCATTTGTGCAACCATAGTTCCTGTTGCAGCCTGGTAATAATCAATTCCTTGGATTCCGCAAAGAACTAAATCAACATTTAATTCTTTAATTGCATCTGACAAAATTTTAGCATTTGCAAGGGGCTTATCTCCTTTGTATCCATTTTGCCTTAAGACAATAATCTCATCAGCTCCTATTGCTAACATTTTCCTCAAATCAGTATCTATGCTATTATCTTCCGAGAATAAGCTTAATAGTGTAACTTTACCACCTTCCGCTTCTTTGAATTGGACTGCTTGTTCAACAGCAAATTCATCGTATGGATTTACCATATATTTGAAATTCTGGTCACTAAGTTCCCCAGCATTTACTTCTAGCTTTGATTCGGTATCTGGTACCATTTTGATTAATACAGCTATGTTCATTTTATGCCTCTAGATTTTCTAACATTATTTCAGATATGTCTTTCACAGTTCTCTGTTCCTCACCTAATGTTTTCAAGCCATCGCTCATCATAGTCATACAGAAGGGACAGCCTACTGCAACGCAGTCTGCACCGGTATTTACAGCTTCCTTCGCCCGTATTTCATTGACTCTTTTATCAGCCTCTTCTTCCATCCAAATTCGAGCACCTCCGCCTCCACAACAAAACGATTTTTCTCTAGAACGTTCCATTTCAATGAGATCTCCACCAATTGCTTCTCTTGGAGCTTCAGTTTCACCACCAATACGGCCCAAATAGCAAGGATCATGAAATGTAACCTTATCTCCATAATCTTTTATTTTTAGTTTTTCTTTTTGCTTCAATTCATTAAGAACTTGTGAATGATGGTAAACTTCGTATTTTCCACCATATTTTTCATATTCTTTTCCAATAGTATGGAAACAATGCGGACATGCAGTAATTACTTTTAAAGTTCCTAGTGAATTCATATTTTCAACATTCATTTCAGCCATCATTTGGAATAGGAATTCATTTCCAGCTCTTCTTGCAGGGTCACCATTACACATTTCCATTTCGCCCATAATTGCGAAATCAACACCAGCTTCTTTCAGTAGTTTTGCAGTAGCTCTTGAAACATTTTTATTTCTTTCATCGAAAGAACCTGCACATCCTACATAAAACAAGTATTCTGCAGGCTCACCTATTTTCAAGTCTAATCCTTCAGCCCAATCAGCTCTTGTATGTGCACCGAGTCCCCAAGGATTTGAATTTCTTTCTAAATTGTTAAACAGATTTTGCAATTCTTCAGGAAACTCTGAGGCTTCCATGACTAAGTGACGTCTTGTGTCAGTTAATTTAGGCACATGTTCAATATGTACTGGACAAGCATTCACACATGCATAACAAGTAGTACATGCCCAAATAGCTTCAGGACTAAATCTGTCAACGATGGTTTCTTCAGGAGCTTCACCAGCTAATAGCAGATTTCCATGTTCTTTTCCATAATTTTTAACATCCATTATAATTTGCATTGGATTTAATTCTTTTCCACTGTTATATGCTGGGCAAACATCTTGGCATCTTGCACATGCAGTACATGCCCATCCGTCAGACAGTTGTCTCCATGTAAAATCTTCAAATTTATTGACACCTAATGTTAAGTTTTCAAAATCTAAATCATCGGTTTTAACAGCAACATCATCATCGTCTACTTGTAACGGAAGCATAGTTCCCATTTTTTCGTGATCTTGAAACATAACATTAGGGATAGTTCCAATTAAATGTGAATGTTTAGTTTGTGGTATTTCAATTAAAAATCCCCCAATCAAAATCATGTGCAACCAATAACTTACGTCAACAATTGTTTGCAGAGTATTCACATCAATATTTTGCATTTGCATGGCGAAAAGCACTCCAATAGGTTCCCAATAATTATAATGACTTTCATCACCAAGCATATATCCAGCTTCAACTATAAAAGCTGTAATTACAATACCTAGTATTGCAAATAGTATTAGAACACCTTCCATACTAGTCCCTTTTAATTTTTCAGGCCTTATGATAATTCTTCTGTACAATGCAGCAAGGATACCTATTCCAGCCATTAAATAACCCAAATCTACTATAAAATTCCAGATATTTTCTAAATAAATCATTCCTAGAAACTCAGCAAACAATCCTCCAGTTCCTAAATCAATCACATCACTAACAAGCATAAGAAATCCCCAGAAAATTAATGCATGTGCATATCCAGCTACTTTGTCCTCTACAACTTTTCTTTGACCAAGCCAATCAGTTAGGAATTCTTTCATTCTTTGCTTCCAAGAATTAAACCTGTCGTCATCTTTTCCTAGTCTAATTAATTTTATAATAAATCCAACTTGGTAAACGTGAGCGCCAATTGCAATAAATGACCAAATAAGCAAGTAGATATACCAGCTAATTCCAAAATAATCATGAAAAGGCGTCATTGTCTTTTATCTTCTAGGCTCCTACCATATTTAAGAATCTCCCAAATCTATACTTATTTTGAATTCAGCTCCATCATTAACGTTTAATTCTTTTCTAAGGAATACAGGAGATATAATCTCTACAACTTTTTTATAATGAGTACGTTTTGGTGAAATTATGGCACAGTTTTCTATAATTTTACCTTTATTTTCGAGAGTACATTTGAATACCCAAGCTTTGCCAAAAGTTCTCCCTTCCTCTTCAAATCCTTCAATTAGTATTCCTTCAGCAGCTTTCATGGCTTCAATTTTTGGAACTTCATTATCATCCAATCTGAGGTTAAAGGTGCCTTTGTAAGGTTCCCATTTTAATTTTTTATTAAATTGTTCCATATATCCTTCTTTAGATATATAATATCCACCTTCACCAAGTCCAGTTTCTAATGTTCCAACCATTTTAACATTCTTTTCAGTTCCAAATATCAATCCATATTCAGTAAATTCTTTTCGTAAGATTGCAATACCTTTTTCATTAATATTCACAATCTGACCACCTTGTGCATACTTTTTTTGAATATAATCTTTCTTTTCAAGATCAATGATGTGTCTCGAAGCAGATTGTTGGCTAATTTTTAATTTCATAGCCAATTCAGTAGAAGAGATATGTACAGAATGTCTAGTCCCTCCTTGTAGTGCCAGTATTTTCAAGGTTTTAAGCAGAATAGGTCTCATAGATGTACAATACGTAACTCATGTTTCAGAGGTTACTATTTTATGAGTACTTAAGAGCCTTATTAATAGGTATTTCATATTTCTTTTATATAGGAAATGGAGCATTTTATTCGGCAATTTATTAATCAATTAGCTTTTAATACTCATCTTCCTACGAATGGAAAGGTGTAATTTGACATGAACACAAACAAAGTACAAGTTTTTGTTTTTGCCATGCTCTTCGTTGTCGGTGCTTTCACTGGCTGTGTTGATGAGGATGACGAAACAACAACCGACAATACGATCAAAATTGGATTCTTGAATCCAATTACTGGTCCGCTAGAGCCTGATGCGCCAGGTTTCAAATGGGGTGCAGATCAAGCAATAAGTGACTTGAGCGCACTATATCCAGATGAAACTTTTGAGCTCGTAGAGCTTGATTCTGGTTGCAGTGGAGACGTTGCAGGACCTGCAGCACAAACATTAGTTGACTCTGGTGTAGTTGCAGTAGTCGGAGCAGCTTGCTCTGGAGCTTCAATGGCCGCAAACGCAGTATTGGCTGCAGCAGGAATTCCAATGATTTCCTACGCCAGTACAAACCCAGGTCTAAGTGACGAAGCCCAGTATCCACATTTCTATCGTAACGTTCCTAGCGACGCAATTCAAGGTCCAGCTGGAGCAGCTATGATGGCTGATGCAGGAGTAACAAACGAAAGTTTGGCTATCTTGCACATGACTAATGATTACGGATCTGGATTAGCAGATTCAATCAAAGCAGCATGGGAAGAAAATGGTAAACTATGTTCTGCAGGAATGCAAGGATATGAAGAAACCACAACTAATTTCGATGCAATGGTTGCAAATGTAACTGATGCTTCAGACTGTAATGCAGTCTACCTATCATCTTACATTACAGATGGAGCAGGAATCCTTGAAGCTCTGGCTGAAGCCGGATTTACCGGACATGTTTTCGGTGGAGATGGGCCAGCAGGTATCGGTCTTTTTGATAAATTGACAGATAATGCTACAGCAGTAAACTTCACAGTATCAGCACCACGTGCAGGTACAACCTATGGAGATTTCGAATCTCGATATGATGCAAACGCAGCAGATGTTGGCAGTATCAAAACATATGTTTTGACAGCTTACGATGCTACTATGATCATTGGAAAAGCAGCAATGACTGACGGAACAATGGTTGCAGGTATCGAGTCTGTTGGAACAAACTACGAAGGAGCTTCCGGTATCATCAATTTCCTTTCAAACGGAGATATTGGTGGTAATGGATACGATTTCTGTACCTACGGTGGAGACGATGCAGCAGGAACATACACTTGCAGCAAGTTCTGGACCGCAGAGAACGGAGTCGAGTCAGCATAGAGAAAATCCAAATTTAATTTGGAAAACGTAAGAGCGCTGCAGCAGGCTCTCAGAGTCTGCTGTGGTGTCATACCCGTTCTTTTAGGGATTTATTTTTAAGTCGGCTTTTGCTAGGAGCGTGTAGTTAGGTTTAATATGATAAAAGCTGACATAATCAATTATTGGAACTCGCTTTCAGTCCTCGTTCAAAGGCTAATAATTGTATTTTTATTTTTTTTGGATTCTTACATTGGTCTAATTCATCAGCGAGGCATTCTAAATTTTATTGATTTAATATTATTAGGCAATCTTCCTCCTGATTTTGTATGGTTACTTCAAACATTTCAAATGATATGCATGGGCTTTTTCCTTGTTAAGATATTATTTGATAACGTCCCCCCTTCTCGTTTACGAACAGTTGCAATGTGTTTATCGCCCTTTCTCCTGGTATTGCACGTTATTCTTTCTATTCACATTTTGATGCTTGGTCAAGGGTTAGTAGCAAACCTTACATTCAATATGGGTACAATAGCAATATCAACACTTACGTGGTCATCAACTTACCTTGCTATCGCAGTAGGTTGCACGTTAACGTACAGCGTTCAGAGGTATGGCAATTTTGCTCAAAGTGAGTTTTTCATGTTGGGAATGTATGTTGCGATTGCATTCATGTGGACGGATTTGTTGTTTCCAATCAGTGAAGCTCCATCAGATGGAACTTTGGTGTGGTCATTATTTGCATATGTTGTAATTGGTGCTTTCATATTAACGGGTATAGCTGGCGTTATAATCGATCGCTTAGTATTCAAAGGGTTCAGAGATAGTAAATCGTCATCTGATGTAATGATGATAGCTTCTTTAGGCGTTGCTATGATTTTGAGATCTTTAATTTATTTGCGTTTTGGGTCTAATACGAAACGTTTTGTACCAGATAAAGACTGGATGTCTAGTGAACAGCGATGGGAGATTTCTACATATACAGCTAAAATTAATTTAGGAAATATAAATTGGCCAGTCATTGAAGAGAGTACAGCAAATTATGCATACAATAATGCCTTTTTACCTATTATAATTTTTATCAGTGTATTTCTTCTAGTTTTACTTCTTAATTATACTCGGTTAGGCCGCAGAATGAGAGCTGTTGCAGATAATCCTGAGCTTGCAGCCAGTAGTGGAATTAATGTAGAACGTGTTCAGATGACGAGTGCATTTTTGTCTGCCGGAATATCTGGAGTAGGAGGGGCTGTGTTTGGTCTAACAGTATTATTTAGTCCGCAGACTGCATTTACTCTTCTCTTACCTGCGTTTGCAGTGATAGTTTTGGGTACTATAGGTTCAGTTCAAGGAGCCATTGTAGCCTCACTTATCATCGGTTTTGTACGGGCAATATCTGAGCCAGTATTATCTGGGATTGGTAATCCATTAGAACGAACAAACTATTTTGCACTGGCTGGAGTTACTCCTTATGCCATCATTATAGCAATTTTGCTTATTATGCCCGAAGGTATAGGTAAGGCATATGAAGAATGGAATATTGAGAGAATACGAAAAAGGGCAGTTTCTAAAAGAAAGTCAAGTAACGAGAGTTCAGCAGTCTTAGGATTCCTATTTGGATGGGCTGGAGCTCACCATATCTCTCAAGGTAGAACTTCACGTGGTTTTTCAATGTTACTTATTACGACATGTTCTTATGCTTTAGGAAAGGCATTAACTTTTATTCACGACAATTCATTCGCTGGAAAGGGTTCTTTGACTGCACCAGAAGGCCTCAGTTCGAGTATGCATGATGATTGGCTATCTGTTGTTAAAAGAGAACAAACAGTGATTGAATTTCTTGGTTTTTTTGGAGAGATATTTTGGCCTTGGATTCCAATTTTTCTTTGGTTTTTCGCAATCTATGAATCTTACTTAATATTCAATGGTAAATATTTTGATTTAGTACAAGAGCCTAAAGCTAAAATTATTGATACTGTAGATTATTATTCCATCTCTATCTCAGAATGGTTTGTATCTATCCGTAGCAGAGCCACTCCAAATTACACGAAAAGCAAGGCATATCAGAAGTTTAGCGACTTTCTAACTTCAGTTAATACTTACTTTTCTAAGGTTAATTTATTGTTTGTAGAAAATTTTTCAAAGTTGTCTTCTAGTTTTTACGAAATGGTTGATGCCAAGCATGGCAAAGAGTCAGAGAAAGGTTCTCTAGCTTTGTTTTTGGTATTTTTATTTATTTTGATTTTTGTTGTCAGTTGGCTCCCATCGGTAAACGATTTTACTAAACTTCTTCAAATTTCAAATTTCTTGATCACACTTGCAATATTTTTGCTCTTAGCCTTTTCTTTGAATATTCACACAGGTATGACTGGACTTGTTAATTTCGGGATAATTTTCTTTGTCGCATTAGGAGCAATAGTCGTCGGAGTTTTAACAACATCTAGTGATGTGTTTGGATATAATTGGAATATTTTTCCTGCACTCGTATTAGCAGTTATTGTAGGTGGTTTTTTCGGATGGTTATTGGCATACCCCACAGCTAGATTGAGGACAGATTACTTTGCGATTATTACAATCTCATTAGGCGAAATTTTAAGAATATTACTAATGGGCGAACCTCTTTTGCGAGTAGGTGGCAATGCTTCAGCTATTGGTATTCAATCGTATCCTTTGCCTTTCCAGGAGTGGTGGTTCTGTGGTTCTGAAACTCCGGTTTCTTCAACAGGAACTAAATATTCACCATTGGCATGTTCCTCAGATCCAGAAATAGATAGTATGGCTCGAAGAGTTGCAGAACTTCTAGAAGTGGTGAACATTGATTTAGATGGTAGAGCTGCACCTTACATGTTACTTCTTTCTGTATTGGGAATAGTAAGTGCATTAATTGTTTGGAAATTTCTGGATATTCTTTTTAGTTCTCCTTGGGGTAGAATTTTACGGTCTATTAGGGAGGATGAAGAGGTAGCACAACATCATGGTCATGATATTTTTTCTCATAAAGCCAGAAGCTTAGCTTTGGGTGGAGCAATTGCAGCTTTGGCAGGTGCATTTTGGGCTTGGAAGCTTACTGGTTTCCAGCCTAGTTTCATGTCTCCTGCTAAATCTACGTTTTTGGTTTGGGCGGCCTTCATTATTGGTGGTGCAGGAAATAACAAGGGAATGCTTATTGGTGCAATGATCATTACACTGACCGAATTCTTCTTTAATGTTTTAGTTGCAGCTCAAGGAAGCTCAACGCTTCCTCTAGCAGATACAGCAGCAGCAATTGATGAGAAATTTATTTGGATGGTCACTTCACCTTTGGAGGTTGCCATTTTACTTTTGCCATTTTCATTAGTATTTTTACTTTTAAGAAAGCATAGTATTTCTGAATCTCTCTTCTGGTTTGCATTTATTTTCATGGTTTGCCATTATCTTTTCGATCAGCGCTCAATAGATTTAGTGTTTCCTGAAGTCCTAGGAGGAATACAGGCTAAAATGACTTATGTCAAATTGATGCTCATAGGTTTATTGATTATGTTATCACTAAAGCATAATCCGAAAGGTTTGCTTCCGGAGGTGCCTTACAGACCTGAACGACCTACAGTTTCTACAAATATATCTGAATCTGAAGTTATTGCAGCCATTCCAAATTATGAAGAGTCAAATGATGAGGAGGTGAGCAATCTAGATGAATAAAATTTTGAAGGTTGATAAACTAAGAAAGGAATTTGGGGGGCTTGTAGCTGTCAAAGATGTTTCTTTTCAGGTAAATGAGGGAGAATTTATTGGATTAATAGGCCCTAACGGTTGTGGGAAGTCTACAACTTTCAATTGTATAAGTGGTTCTCTCGCACAAACTTCAGGAAAGGTAAACTTTTTTGATACAGATATTTCAAATTTAAGGCCTGATGAAATTCAAAAGATAGGAATGACACGAACATTTCAACATACAAGATTATGGCGTGAAATGACTGTAATTGAAAATCTCCTCGTACCTCCTAGAAATCAATTTAGCCCTAGTATTTGGAAATCTATTTGGGAAGGTAGGAAAAATATGAATGAGATGGATCGCCTCTCTAGAGCCTACGAAGTGTTAGAGCAGTTAGAGATTCCTCATATGTCTAATAATCTTGCAAGTGAATTGTCAGGAGGTCAAAGTAAATTAGTTGATATTGGGCGCTCCATGATGGGAGATCCTAAATTATTACTTCTTGATGAGCCAGTAGCTGGAGTCGCAGGTCCTTTGGCTATGAAAATATTTTCTAATCTTAGGAAATTAGTAGATGACACAGGAATTTCGGTTTTGATTATAGAGCATAATATGGATTTTATTCTACGACAAGGAGTTGATCGTATTGTAGTTATGAATGAGGGTGAAGTTCTAATGGTTGGTTCACCAGAGGAGGTTAGGGGAAGCAAAGAAGTAATTTCAGCTTATTTGGGTTCTTCAGAAGATTGGGAATGGGAAAAGCTAGCACAGGAGGATAAATAATGACTAAATGGCTTGATGTTAAGAATGTCAAAGGAGGTTATGGTTCAGTAAAAATCATACATGGGATTGATATTTATGTCAATGAGGGAGAGTTTGTCACTATCATTGGACCAAATGGTTGTGGTAAATCTACATTAATTAAAATTATTTTTGGAATAGCCACCCATTATAGTGGAACAATTAAACATAAAGGTATCGAAGTTTCGGGTTGGAGGACCGACCAACTAGCTCAGAGAGGTATTGCTTATGTTCCACAAGTGGACAACGTCTTCCCATCTCTTTCTGTAGAGGAAAATTTACAGATGGGTGGAAATTCACTACCATCCAGTGTTTTGAATGAAAGAATAGGGCATGCACTAGACATGTTTCCAGATTTGCGCCATAGAACACACGATCTTGCAGCATCCCTTTCAGGCGGTGAAAGGCAAATGCTCGCTATTGGTCGAGCTTTAATTAATAAACCTGATTTTTTATTATTAGATGAACCTACTGCAGCTCTAAGTCCTCTTTACCAACAACAAATTATTGAGCGAATTGATGCACTTAGAGAAGTAGGTATAACCGTTTTAATCGTGGAGCAAAATGCAAGATTATCACTAGCTAGATCAGATAGAGGATATATTATCTCTAATGGTGAGGTAGTTCATACTGGAGATGCTAGCGATATCTTGAATGATCCAGATATTAATGAATATTTCTTAGGAACCAAAGAGGATTAATTTTTTTCAATGTCTCAGGAAAGTACCTATAATTCTAGATTAATCTATATCTTGATGTTTTTGGTTTCATTTTTTTGGGGGTTAGCATGGCCAGTAGGAAGAACGCTTGCTACAGATTTATTAGATTATCCTTATTCTGTAATGTTTTTTAGATATTTGTTTGCAGTTCCTGTCTTATTTGGTTGGCTTTGGTTTAAGGAAGGTAATGTAGTCCCTTTGAAAAGGGATTATAATTATTTGTTATTATTAGCATTTACCTCTGTATTTCTTTACCAATTTGGTTATATGTTTGGTATGCAAAAAACAGCAGCTTCCGATGCTTCATTAATAATTGGTTTTAATCCTGTTTCGGTATCAATTTTATCGGTTTTAATTTTATCACATAGCTTAACACGTAATGGCATGATAGGCATATTTCTAAGTTTTACAGGTGTAGTGCTAATTTTCATTGCTTCTCCTAATGTCGACATTGATTTTTCAGATAGA
>CETB01140207.1_pt1 | contig 13558 bp, 17 predicted proteins | sample 356381 | NCBI WGS metagenome assembly CETB01 (sample SAMEA2622545, study PRJEB7988) | marine metagenome | biome: marine biome (ENVO:00000447); feature: deep chlorophyll maximum layer (ENVO:xxxxxxxx); material: "saline water (ENVO:00002010), including plankton (ENVO:xxxxxxxx)" | depth 155 m | reverse complement strand
TTTTACCGCGTTACAATATTTTTACAAATTTGAAACAATCATTAAACATAATATTAACTCCTTTGAAATATCAATTACCTAATATAAGAGAAGAATGATTTGCTAATAGTAAATAATTCTTACTTTTATCTGCTTATGGCCCTCTTCTCCCTCTAGAGGGCCATAAGCAAAAGGAAGGTAATGATGTTAAAAATATATGAAGATCTTTACGAAATCTCGTTTAATGATAAAACACTGGACTTAACTCCAAAAGAATATGAATTATTGAAAATCTTGATAAAAGAATCAAATAAATTATTAAGTAAATCTGAACTAAGAGAATTACTTTGGCCAAAAAAGGATTTGAAATCAAGAGTTGTAGATACTTATATTTCTAGAATAAGGAAAAAATTAAAAATCTTTGGACATCCAGGTATTATGGTTCAAAGTAAAAGGGGCTACAGATTAATTAATATTTCTTAAGCTTTAAACCCATCGTGATTTAAGTTGTATGTTTGAATATTTGATTATAAAGTTTCGAATAGAATTTTTAATTAATCAAATTGAATAATAAAACAGATAATAAAAACTTAAGTTACTTTTCCTCTTTAGCATATCCTGATTTCCTAAGAATGTGGTTAGCAGGACTTTTTGCAGGTTCTTCGCATTGGGCATTAATTGTTGTTCGAGGTTGGGTTGTGTATCAAATTTCAGATAGTAGCATGTATGTCGGGTTAGTAACTTTTGCTGCAATGATTCCAATGGTATTAGTAAATCCCTTTATTGGATATCTAGCTGATAAATTCCAAAGAAGAAGAATTCTTCAGTTGATGTTTTTTATTAATTTTGTTCATAACTTAGGATTAGCAATTCTATATTTTTTTGATCTTATTCTAGCTTGGCATTTAGTTATACTTGCATTTATACAAGGTTCAGCTCGAGCAGCTCAAATGCCTTCAGGTCAAGCTCTTGTTCCAAACATAGTACCTAAAGAAAATTTACTTAACGCAGTAGCTTTAAATATGTCGACTGTTCATGCAACTAGATTATTAGGACCTTTAGCAGTCGCCCCATTTTTGAGCTATATAGGTAGTAGCGAAAATTCAATAAATGGAACAGATCTTGCTTTTTCTATATGTACTGGTTTTTATGCCTTAAGTTTTATTTTTTCATTGATGATAAAAAATAAATCTACTGGTAAAGTTAGTACTGAATCCTTTTTTGTTGGTTTTGCAGAAGGGATAAAATATGTTCACTCAAACAAACCTATTCTTATCATAATAGGTTTGACTACACTGCATTGTATGCTGACAATGTCTTTTGAATCAGTTTTGCCTTATTTTTCTGTCAATAAATTGGGCGGAGAAGGATTAGCTGTAAGTTTCTTAATGATGTGTGTTGGAATCGGAGCCTTAATTGCTTCTATATTTCTTGCAGGTACTACTAATGAAAGATTAAAAGGTAAATTATTTTATTACTATGCTATTTTAAGCGGTATTGCACCTATCGCTTTAGGGCTTTCAACAAATCTATATATTTCCTTATTTGCTACGGTATTCATGGGAATGGGTCAAGCGGGATATATGATTATTTCACACACAATTATTCAAATGATGTCACCAGATTATGTAAGAGGAAGAATAGCTGGAGTTTATGCTATGTATATTGGTGGGAGTATGGCTTTATTCAACTTCCTAAATGGACTATCAGCAGACTTTATTGATCCTGGTTACTCTTTAGCAATTCAAGGTATAATTTTTACGTTAATTGTAATCATATACAGAAATCAAAACATCTTAAGTTCAATATACTCTGGGAATACAAAAGAAATAACTTCATATAGTAAAATTTAAGATAGAAGCAACTGTATTCTATTTTTTATGAAAAAATATCCCAAAGCTTGGAAAGATTTATTAGATAAGATTGATAATAATTTTTTAAAGGATTTGCTTAGTGATATAGAAAATGTAGAAACTGGGAATATGATCGCAACAGATATTCGAATTGTTTTTAAGTCATTAGATTCATATAACTTATTTAATCTATCTATAAAAAATCAGTCGTCTAGAAAAATAATAGAAAAAGCTTTTTCAGAAACATTCGGAGATGAAATATCAATAATAATTGATCCTCCTGAAAATAAATAAATTGGATTTCACGTTGACTAAGATGTAATTTATGAAATAATTTCATGTAATTAGACATAACTAAAAATAGAAAAGGGAGAAAATATGTTCTTGGGAGCTGCATCAATGATTGGTACTACAGGAGCTGGATACAGTGGTAATATACCTCATGAGTTTGATGTATTAACTTACACAAATAAAGACCTGAAAGAAGTAGCTGATATAGGATATACAGTTCATAATATTGTTGTTTCAGATCCTACCGTCTATTCCGAAGAAATGATCAAGGAAATTAGGTATAGATTTGAAAAAAATTCTGTTCTAATTGGAAATTCTAGAGGAACTTACGGTGGAGGACTAGTAAGTTCTGACGAAAAAACTAGAAAGAGTACCATAAATTTTGTTGAGCAAATGTGTGGATTATCTGCAAAGTTAGGATGCCCAAGTACATACCTTAGGCCAGGTAGCTTAAATGAAAATGGAGCTTGGTTGCCCCATCCTGAAAATCATACTGATAAAGTATTTGATAGATTAGTAGACTCTACTAAACAAATTTGTAAAGTTGCTGAATCTGAAGGAATGTTACTTATTTTAGAAGGAGGTTATGTATCTCCAGTTTATTCAGCAAAAAGAGTTAAAGATTTTTTTGAAGCTGTTGGTTCAAAAAACCTAAAATTTAATCAAGATCCAGTTAATTTTCTGTCCTCATTAGAAGAAGCATACAACACACGAGATTTCTTGGAAGAATTTTTTACACTTTTAGGAGATTACACTATAAGTGCAGACCTAAAAGATTTTAGAGTTATTGATTCATTACTATTTCAACTAGAAGAAGAATATTTGGGACATGGAATGATGGATCAAGTATATTTCCTTAAGAGAATGCAGGAAATTTGTCCTAATGCTCAAATTTTAGTCGAACATATCCCCAGAGAAAAATTTAAACCTTCATACACTGAAGTAATGAAATTCTCACAAGAAGCCGGTATTCAATGGGAAAAAGTAAATTAAATTCCTAATTTTTTCTTTATTCTTACGAAATTTTTTAGGTAATAGTGATAAATAAAACCTTTAATTTTAGGTTTTCCAATTTTTTTCCTTAAATCATTCTCCCAATTCGTAGCAGGACAAGTTAGTTCTTTAGAAAAAATAAGGTAAAGTGTCCAGCTAAATAAAGGAAACGTTATGTACCATTCTGCATTGATTATATAGAAAGGTATAGAAAAAAATGTCACTATCAAAAAAATATGATGGCATATAACAAGTAAATAAAATAATAATTTATTAGAAATATTTATAACCTTTCATTGTTATTCTATGTTTAGCGTACAAGAAAACTTTTTTTTTATCCTTAATATTCAAATGAAAAAAATTATTTTGAGAATCTAAAAATTCTACTTCCTAACCTATCAGTCACATAAAATTTATCTTTATGATAATGAATATTACTAGGTTTCCAGGATTCCATATGATAAATCTCAGTCATTTCACCTTCATTGTTTATAACTGCAATAGCCCCAATTCCAGGTAAGGTTTGATAAATATTTCCATCTTCGTCTGCAGTGATTCCATCAGGACTTCCTGGGTCTGCAAATCGTCTTAACATTTGCGGTTCTATATTTTCTTCTGAGTCAAGATTTTCCATCATCACTAGTCTATTTGCTCTAGTTTCAGATATAAGTATTTTGTTTTCTAGATTAGCTATACCACTAGGAAAAGCTAAATCTGCTAAAAATAATTCTGGTTTATTATTTTTCAACAATTTATAAACAGGGCTAATACAAGGGTTTGGAAATGGATTTCTAATTGGATCAGTAAATATAATCTCATCATTATCTGTAATTATCAAATCTGAAGGGCCATTAAGATCCATATCATCATACTGATTACATATCTGAGATATACTACCATTACCTAAGCTGATTCTAAGTATAGCTTTACGAGTAGCATCAGCGACTATAAGAGAACTGTTTTTCTTTGAGAATGCTATTCCTAAAGGCCTTCCTTTTGTATTTGCATGCACCTTAATATCTTTTCTGGATAAAACGAATATATCTCCTGTAGACGCTGAAGAAACATAAATATTATCTTTATCATCAAGTGTAATTCCTTCTGGATGTGGAATGGTTGAAGAAATTTCTTCTAGATCTTTGGGTAAATTTGGTTGAAGTTGACTTAAAATTTGAAGCTCCTTTTATTCATCTAAATCCTGATCATTCCATAATGATCCTCTTTTAGCTAAAGCATATTCAGCTAAAATCAATTCAATTTTTTCTGGAGTTAGATTATCTCTATCTTCTTTGGCAGCCTTTTTTGACTTTTTATCACCTGTTTTTTCTTGAATAGTTAGAGTTGGTTGATCTTCTCCCCAATAAATAGTTTGATGAGGGAATGGAATTTCAATTCCTTCTATATCAAATCTAGCCTTTATTCTTCGAATAAGTTCAGATCTTAAATTCCATTGTTTCATAGGCTTACAATCACCTAGCATTCTAATTGTTATACAAGAATCATCAAACGATTGAATTCTTAGAACTTGTGGAGCCTTGATAATATTTAGACCAAAAACAGGATCAGCCGATAACTCATTACCAATTTGATTTAAGATAATTATTACTCTTTCCAAATTTTCCTTGTAAGCAACACCAACATCAAGAACTACTCTTGAATAATTTTTGGTTCTGTTTGCTGAAACAGAAATCTCACCATTTGGAACTACATGGACGGTTCCCTCTAAATCTCTGAGAATAGTTCTTCTTAAATTTATGTCTTCTACTAGCCCAGAAGTTCCAGCTATAGTCACAACATCTCCAGTTCTGTATTGATTCTCAGCAATCACAAATATTCCGCTTATCAAATCTCTAACTAAATGTTGTGCTCCAAATCCAACAGCAATACCAACAACACCAAAACCTGCTAGAACTGGTCCAACAGGAATAGATAATTTAGAAAGAATCATAAAAACTCCAGCAAGTATTACAATAATTTGTGCTCCACCAGTAAATACTCTAGAAAGAGTAGTTGCTCTCTTTTCAGATTCTTCATGTTCTCCATATTCAGATCTACTCATTACGAAAGTAGTTACTAATCTAGGAAAAATTCTATCTATGAGTCTTACTATTCCCCAAATAGTTAAAATCATAATTAAAATAACTAACCCTTGAGAAAAAAGCCATGAAAATATATCCAAAGATTTTTGTTGGAAATAAGAAGAAACAGGAGATACATTAATTCCAACTATTGAAAGTAACCCAACTGACATTATAGAAAGTAAAATTATTAATACTGTACTATCAAAAGCTTTGGTATCTAGTAGTGAAACAAAAGTACCAACATCTCTTGTTTCATCTCTATTTTTTAATTTATTAGCTAATGATGAGATTTTAGGACGTGCAAATCTGTGAAAAATAAACCAAGCTGTTAAGACTGATAATATAAGTAAAATAGCCCATATACCTTCACTCAAGAACCATTTACCAAGGCTATCATAACCTAGGAAATTCAAAACTGAATTTAGAAAGTTTTCCATAATAAATATAAGTTTGTGTTTTTATTATCTATTTATTCAGAAATAAGCTTCTAGCTAAATTAAGAACGAATATTAGGGAAATCTAATAAAGAAATATCTGATTTAATATATTCAGAAGGTTTAAGATTACCGATTGAATAAGGTCCATAATTGGTTCTAAACAGATCCAAAACATTAAGATTAAAATACTTAAATACTTTTCTGATTTCTCTATTCTTTCCTTCTGTTATTGAACATTCATATATGGAGATATTTTTTTTGGATTTTTTTGTATAAATTTTCATTGGTTTATAATAAAAATTTCTAATTCTAAGCCCTTTTCTAATTAGCATAAGCTGATCTCCAGTTAATTTACCGTTAATGACAACCTGGTATTTTCTCGGAATATTATTTTTAGGTAATTCTAAAAATCTAGATATATCTCCATTATTAGTTAAAAGTAGCAGACCTGATGAGTCCTTATCTAACCTTCCAACAGAAAAAAAACCTTGCAAATTATTTGGGAGCTCATCAAAAATCGTATTTCTTTGCTTTTCATCATTTTTTGAAACAATTAGACCTTTAGGTTTATGGTATAAATAAATTTCATTTTTGCTATTAAAAAATATTTTTTCTCCATCAACTAAAACTTCAGAATTATAAGGAACTTTGAATGCTGGTGTATAGATTATTTCTCCGTTAACAGAAACTTTTCCTTGAAAAATCAATTCTTCTGCATCTCTTCTCGAACAATAACCTGAGTTAGCTATAAATTTTGCTATTCTGACAGTATCGTTAATGTTAGTATTATTCATGTTAATGTTTTACTTAAAATGGATATTCTAGACTTTATATTTACAAATATTTCGTTACAAGTTTATACTGTTGTTGCCACAGTTATATTCACAATTTTATACTACCTAATCGTAATCTTCTTAATTAAGTTTTATTCATCTGATGAAGAATCTGAAAACTACAGGAGAAATAACGGAATCCATATTATTGTAAAGATTTTTGTTTTATTGTTTACTTTGATAGCAGCGATAGTAACCCAAGGTGTAATTGCTGAGCTATACTTCTTCAGAGATTATGAGTGTTCTTTGAGATCATATAGCTGTATTAGCTAAGTAATAATCTAGAAAATTTATTATTAGTATCCTAAATTTTATTTTAAAATGTAATAATAAGTATAATTGGAGAATTTATGGATAACGTGGGAAAAAAAATTTACGAATACATTAAAAAAAGATACATTATCGGTCTATTACTATTATTCCCTCTAGCAGTTACTTACTTTGTTGTTTCATTTGCTTTTACTAGTTTAGATTCTATACTTCAACCAGTTTTCAGATGGATCTTTGGAACAAATATTCCTGGAGCTAGTTTCATAACTTTATTCGTATTAGTATTTTTAGTTGGAGCATTATCATCAAATAAAATTGTAAAAAGTTCTCTTAAGATTTTTGAAATAATTATTAGTAAATTACCTCTAATCAATGGTGTTTATACTACTTCTAAACAAGTATCAACAGCTTTTACTGGTGGAGGGAAAAATGGTGGTTTTAGTCAAGTGGTAGCTATTGAATACCCAAAAGAAAACACATGGACTATTGGGTTCTTAACTAATACTATTGATTTTGATGGAGAAAAACATGGATTTGTTTATATGCCTTCAACTCCTGTACCCAACACTGGTTGGTTATCTATAGTCCCTACGAACAAAATAAAATATTTAGACCTAACTGCTGAAAAAGCTATGAGAATAATTGTTGCTGGTGGGTTAGGCACTGGAGATTCCTTAAATTCACATAATAAATGATCATGTTTAGTAGCGAAGAAGATTTTCTAGAATTTCTAAAAAAGAATCATAAAAGTACTAATACTATTCCTAAAAATTGGTTAGGAATAGGTGATGATGCTGCAGTGATAGATATTAATAAAACTGATCTTATTTTCTGCACTGATGCTATGGTAGAAGATACTCACTTTAGGTCTAATCAAGATTTTTTTTATGTAGGCTGGAAATCTATAGTATCAAACCAAAGTGATATCGCTGCAATGGGAGGATTCCCCCTAGGATTCACAATTACTCTCGGAATTAATAAGCATATGAATAAAGAAAAGATTAATAGACTATATGAAGGAATAAATGATGCTTGTGAAAATTTCGGAGGAATTTTGTTGGGCGGAGATACTGTAAGTAGTTCAACAAATTTCATTTCTGTGGCAGCAATAGGTAAAAGCTTTATAAGTGGAAAAAATATGACTAGAAACACAGCAAAATTAGGAGATATTGTTGCAGTGACTGGTCAAATAGGGAACTCAATAGCTGGATTTGAAATATCAGAAAAAGATAATACTATCTCAAATAAATTTACTCAAAAATTCTTTCATCCAATCCCAAGAATAAATGAAAGTAAATTAGCAATTGAAAATGGCATAATTTGTTCTATGGATTTATCAGATGGCCTGATAAAGGATCTTTACAGGATATGCAAAGCTTCAAACGTAAAAATAGAAATAGATTTTGAAAAAATAAATTATGATCAGGATCTAAATAATATATTTAGTGAAAATATAGAAAATAAAATTCTGTCTTCTGGTGAAGAATATGAATTGATACTAATTGGACCTACTAGTAAAATAAAAAATCTTGAGGACAAAATAGATATAAAAATAATAGGTAGGGTAAGCGATAATAAAGAGCCTATCCTTGAATTTTATAAAAACAAAAAAATAATAAATTTATATACAGAAGGATTTGATCATTTTGGATAGTAAATTCAAACATTTGTCACTGGATAATGAATTCCTTGAAAAAACATTATTCTCTAACTCACTGGATGATACAAAAAAATTGGGAATAAAATTAGGAAAAAATATTCAAAAAGAAGACATAATTTTATTAGCTGGAGACTTAGGAGCAGGAAAAACAGAGCTGGTTAGAAGTATTGTTGAGGGCTCAGGAAGCGAAAGTTTTGTTAGAAGCCCTACATTTGTTCTAATAAATAATTATGAAGGTCCCACAAAGATTACTCATTGTGACTTCTACAGAATGGATGAAAATTTAGATGAAGAAGAATTAGGCATTGAAGAATATTACGAAGATTCCGCTACACTAATTGAATGGCCAGAAAGAGTTAAAAATAATCTTCCAGAAGATTGCTTAATAATAAAAATATTTTTTACAGAGATTGATAATCAAAGAGAGTTCAAATTTTATACTACAGGCAATAAATCAAAGGCTTTGTTAGAAGGTATCCAATGAGTCATTTATTAATCGATACTTCAACAAAAAATTGTTCTTTGTTTTTTTCAAAGGAAAATAAACTTGTGTACGCTAAATCATGGATTAGTGAGAATAATCATAGTGAAGAATTAAACAATTATTTTACAGAAATTAAGGATTTGATTGATAATGTTGATTATTTAGGAGTTCTAACTGGACCAGGAGGATTTAATTCAATAAGAATTGGAATTTCCTTCGCACTTGCAATATCAATTTCTAGAAATATAAAAATGCTAGCAATACCTACTCATTTAGTACAATCAATAGATTCAATTATTCAAGAAAAACCAATAACATCCGTTATACAATGCGGGAAAAACATGACTAGTTGGGCAGAATTTAAAGATGGTAAATTTGTCCATGATAATTTTGGAATTACTAAAGATGAGATATATAAAGGTGAAAAATATTGTGGAGAAACTAGTGATTTAGCTAATGATATCCCTAGGCCATACGAAAAAATTTCAAAAACAGCAGATTTATTAATTAAAAAATTTGGATATACTAAACCTGAAGATGTTTTGCCAATTTATGCAAAAGAACCTTCTATAAGTATCCCAAAAGAACCATATAAAAAGTTTAAAAATTAAAAGGAGAAAAAATTGGAAACAACTTTAATATTGATCAAACCCGATGGAGTTCAAAGGTCATTATCAGGTGAGATATTATCTAGATTAGAAAAATCAGGACTTAAGATTAGTGGTTTAAAATTACTTCATGTTGATGAAAACCTTGCAAAACAACATTATGCTGAACATGAAGGAAAACCATTTTTCAATGATTTAGTTGAATATATATGTTCCTCTCCTATAATAGCTCTAGCTCTATCTGGTCCGAATGCAGTTCAAAAATCAAGGAGTCTTATAGGTAAAACAAATCCTCTTGAGTCTGAGCCAGGTACTATTAGAGGAGATTTTGGCCTAGAAATATCGAGAAACTTAATTCATGGTTCAGCATCAGTTGAAGATGCTGAAAGAGAAGTGAACATTTTCTTTGCTAAAGATGAAATAATTAATTATTCTAAAGATACAGATACGTGGGTTGTGGAATAATTATAAGATTCTAAGTATTTCAGAGGATTTGGACCATAAGCTTTCTAAGTCATAATTTTCTCTTTGATCTTCAAGAAACAAATGAATAACAAGTCCAGGGAAATCAAGTAACAGCCATCCACTATTTGTATAACCTTCTTTGTGATTAATACTTAATTGATTTTTTTTCAAAAAACTTGAAATTTCAGAGCTTGAAGATTGTAAATGTTGCTGTGTCATTCCAGTCGCAATTATAAAGTATTGAAAAAAATCAGATTGCTTTGAGACATCTAATATAACTACATTAGAAAGTAATTGGTCACTCATTATTTGAGCTGTATCTGTTACTACCTGTGAAAATTCTTTTATGTTTATAACAAAATCCTTTGATATAATTTTTTTGGTATCATTATTTAATTTTAGTTTAAATCTGATTATTTTATAATCCTATAAAGAAAGAAAATGAAAAAAAACAAATCAAGAGTTTTAGTGGCTATGAGTGGTGGAGTCGATTCTTCTGTCGCGGCAATCTTACTTCATGAGCAAGGATACGATGTAGTTGGGATTACTATGAGACTTTTTGACAATCCATTTAAAAATTCGAATGTCTTAAACAAAACGTGCTGTTCTTTAGATGATGTAAATGATGCTAGAAAAACCTGTAGCGTTATTGGAGCAAGGCATTACTACACCAACATGGTTGATGATTTTAAGAATAAAGTTATGAATAAATTTGTTAATGAATATCAAAAAGGTAGAACTCCACATCCATGTCTTTCTTGTAATCACAGCCTAAAGTTTGACTCTCTTTTTAACAAAGCTGATGAACTTGGAGCTGAGTACATTGCAACAGGCCATCATGCAAAAATAACAGAAAAAAACGGTAAATTTAATGTTGAAAAAGCATTAGATAATAATAAAGATCAATCTTATGTTCTGTTCACATTAAATCAAGAAAAATTAAAGAGACTCCTTTTTCCTGTAGGAAATTATTCAAAGGAAGATATTAGAAATATCGCAAAAAAATATAATCTTTCTCACGCAGAGAAACCTGATTCACAAGATATTTGTTTTATACCAAATGGAAACTATAGAGAATTTTTAAAAAATAAAATTAAACCCATTAAGGGATTCATCTATAACGAAGATGGAGAGAAATTAAAAGAACATTCAGGAATTCATAATTTCACTATTGGTCAAAGAAAAGGTATAGAAATAGGTGGGTTAAATAAAAAGGTATATGTAAAAAGTATAAATAGTTCTACAGGAGATGTAGTAATTTCAGATAACGAAAAGTTATTTGAAAAAGAATTAATTGCTGATCAAGTAAATTGGACTAAAGGTTTTGAGCCATCAAACAATATGAAAGTTAAGGCTAAAATCAGATATAACGCAATTGAACAAGAAGCTAAACTAAAAATCATTTCCGAAAATAAAATTTCTGTCATATTTGATAAACCCGTAAGAGCAATTACTCCCGGTCAACCCGTCGTTTTATACGAAAATGATAAAGTTCTTGGCGGAGGAATAATTAAAAATTCCATTCCCTTAAAAACTAAGGCTAATGTCTAATCTAGAAATAGAAACAGATTTATGGTCCAAAAATATAAATAATATTTGTGGAATTGATGAAGTTGGAAGGGGTTGCCTAGCTGGACCCGTATATTCAGCAGCTGTCGTATTAGATCAAAATACAAATTTTGAATATAAAGATTTTAACCAAATTAATGATTCAAAAAAGCTTTCTGAAAAGAAAAGAGAAAAATTATTCGATTACATAATAGATATATCTAAATTTGGAATAGGAATATGTACAGTAGAAGAGATTGATCATTTAGGAATTCAAGAAGCAGTCAAAGTATCAATGATAAGAGCTGTTGAATCTTTAGAAATACAACCCGATCATCTTTTGATAGATAATATGAAATTAGAATTAGACATCCCTCAAACCAGTATCATTAAAGGAGATCAAATCTCAAAAAGTATTTCATCTGCATCTATTATTGCTAAAGTTTCTAGAGACAATTTCATGAAAAATCAAATATCAAATAATTATCCAATGTATAAATTTGAAAAAAACAAAGGTTATGGAACTAAAGAACATATGGATGCTATAAAAACTTTTGGAATAACAAAGCAACATAGAAAGTCTTTTGAGCCCATAAAAAGTATGATAGAAAATAATCATGAAGCAAATTAAAGGTATTTACGTAATAATCGATCCAAATTTTATTAATTCAGAAGACCCAATTGATATGACAAAGAAAGTTTTGGATGGAGGAGCAAAGGTAATTCAACTAAGAAATAAAGATGACAACACAACTCTTACAGTTGAATGGGCAAAAAAAATTTCACAACTGTGTAATGAATATGAAGCAGTTTCAATAATAAATGATAGAGTTGATATTGCATGTGTTTCAGGAGCAGACGGAGTTCATTTAGGTCAAAATGACATTAGTCCCAATGATGTAGAAAAAATCACAGAAAACCAATTATTAATAGGGACATCAAATGCACTAAAAGAAGAAATAGAAATTTCAGCAAAAGATAAATCAACATATATAGCTATAGGAAGTATTTTTCCAACAACTACTAAAACAAACACTAGACCTGCAAGTCTCCAACTTCTAAGAGACGCAAAGATGATTTCTTCTAAACCTTTAGTAGCAATTGGAGGAATAAATCAACAAAACATAGAGAGTGTTATTGAAACAGGTGTTGATTCAGTTTGCATTGCAACTGCTATAACTTTAGCTAAAGATCCTGAAAAAACTACTAAAAGTTTATCTAATTACTTCAATATTTAATAGGGATATTGTAAATTTATACAGTATTAAATTTTTGACTAGGGGGAAAAAAATATGTCTGAGATTGTTTATGGAGTAATTGCTTCAATAATTTCTCTATTAGTAGCTGGAATTCTTTTTTTAAGGGTACAAAGAATAAAGGTTGATAATGAAGAAGTTCAAAACATAGGTAATCTTATTAAAGAAGGAGCAATGGCATTCTTAAAACGAGAATATACTGTTCTTTCAATATTTGTTCTAGCTGTTTTTGTAATACTGGTAGTCTTTATTGATTTAGATCTACTTGGAATTATTGGAACTAGCCAAGGCAATATTAATATGTCAATATCATATCTTATTGGAGCAGTAGGTTCTGCACTAGCTGGATATTTTGGTATGGCTGCTGCAGTAAGAGGAAATTCTAGAACAACAGAAGCTTCTCAAAAAAGCTTAAATAATGGATTAAGAGTTGCATTCAGTACAGGTGCAGTTCCTGGTTTTGCTGTTGTTGGAATAGGTTTATTAGGAGTATCTGTACTATACCTAATATTTGAAAGCGCAACTGTAATAGCTGGGTTTGGTTTTGGAGCTAGCTCTGTGGGCTTGTTCGCCAGAGTCGCGGGTGGTGTATACACAAAAGCTGCAGATGTGGGGGCTGATCTTGTTGGAAAAGTTGAGGCTGGATTGCCAGAGGATGATCCTAGGAACCCAGCTACTATTGCTGATAATGTAGGAGACATGGTTGGAGATACTGCAGGTATGAGTGCTGACTTGTTTGAATCATACGCAGGCTCACTTATTGCTACTATTGCGCTAGCCGTAGCAGCAACAAAAAGTAT
>CETB01171025.1_pt1 | contig 13609 bp, 15 predicted proteins | sample 356381 | NCBI WGS metagenome assembly CETB01 (sample SAMEA2622545, study PRJEB7988) | marine metagenome | biome: marine biome (ENVO:00000447); feature: deep chlorophyll maximum layer (ENVO:xxxxxxxx); material: "saline water (ENVO:00002010), including plankton (ENVO:xxxxxxxx)" | depth 155 m | reverse complement strand
ATTCTGGGGAATCTGCTAAGTAGGTTCCTAAAGCTCTACGGAGTAGATCACTTCTGTTTTTTACACCATCTAGACCAATTCTTTGGTCTATTGCTGCTAATTCGTCATCGGATAATCTCAGTGTAATTACGTTACTATTCCCGCTCATAACCCTGTCCTCTAACACTCTGACGTCAGAGGCAGTATATATAGATGTATTACGTATAGTATTACATTTGAAATACAAAAACAAAAAAAACCCTGATTTTTAGCATTTTCATTCTTCTTCGCATAATTAATTGACTATTTGTAATACAAATAAACTTATTGGCTTATTTTGGTAATGCTTAATTTCTTCCACAATCACATTTTTTTTGGCGTTTTAATCGACTGAATAATAAGTTTAGTATGCGACGAAAGGATATGGTGTTTAATCTCGAACGTTCGAAATATCTGTATTATATGACTGTAGAAACTGCATTAGATGATGAAATAATAACTGGTGACGAATCACAAATCTTGTCAATACTTGGAAAATCATTAGATCTTGATGAAAATATACAAAATGAGATAATAAATTCATTGAAGGAAGGAAATGATAATTATTCATTTGATTTTGATGTTGTTGAAACACCAGGAGTTGGTGAAGCAAGTGCATATCAATCAGCATTAATTGGTGCATTAGACGATGAAGTGATTACTGAAGATGAATGGGCCTTACTTGACATATTAAGAGAACTAATGGCTATACAACCTAATCAGCATTCAATGATAGAACAGTCTATCCGTTCAAGGATTTCGGATTTAGATGAAAATGAGAATTTAATGAATAGATTAGATCGCTTTTTATCTAGGGGACTTTAAATTTCAAAATATTGTAAAAAACATTACAAGTCCATTTCTGCTGGAAGGATAAAACGAGATGTAGATATGATTGAGAAAATTTACGAAGAAATGTTATCTAGAGACCCAGACCAACCAGAATTCCATCAAGCTGTAAGGGAAGTTTTAGATTCTTTAGAACCTGTTTTAGAGAGACATCCTGAATTTGTTGAAGCCAATATTCTAAGTAGAATTATAGAGGCTGAGAGAATCATACAATTTAGAGTTCCTTGGACTGATGATGACGGGAATGTACATGTTAATAGAGGGTTCAGAATCCAAATGAATAGTGCTATTGGGCCATATAAGGGAGGTTTAAGGTTTCACCCAAGTGTTAATTTATCAATTTTGAAATTTTTAGCCTTTGAACAAGTTTTCAAAAATAGCCTTACAACACTTCCTATGGGTGGTGGCAAGGGTGGTTCTGACTTTGATCCTAAAGGTAAATCAGATTCAGAGATAATGCGTTTTTGTCAATCATTCATGTTAGAATTGAGTAGACATGTTGGTGCAGATGTTGATGTTCCTGCTGGTGATATAGGTGTTGGAGGTAGAGAAATAGGATATCTTTACGGAATGTACCGTAAAATTAGAAATGAATTTACTGGTGTTTTAACAGGAAAAGGGATGTCCTATGGAGGTTCATTAATCAGGCCTGAAGCAACAGGTTATGGGCAAGTCTATTTTGCTAGAGAGATGTTAAAAACAAGAGATGAAACTTTAGAAGGAAAGGTTTGTCTGATTTCGGGATCAGGGAATGTAGCACAATTTGCTGCAGAAAAAGCATTACAACTAGGTGCAAAAATAGTAACAATGTCAGATTCAGGAGGTTTTATTCATGATCCTAATGGATTTACTTTAGAGAAATTAGAATGGATAAAAGAACTTAAGAATGTTAGAAGAGGAAGGATTAGCGAATATGCAAATCAATTTGAAGGTGCTATTTACACGCCAGTAGATCATAATTTGGATTATAATCCCTTGTGGGCCGTTGATGCTGATGTTGCATTACCTGCAGCAACACAAAACGAAATAAATGGAAAAGATGCTGAAAACTTACTTGCAAATAATGTTTATGTTGTATCAGAGGGAAGCAATATGCCTTCAACACCAGAGGCAATAGAGCATTTTATTGAAGCAGGAATTTTGTATGCTCCAGGTAAAGCAAGTAATGCAGGTGGTGTAGCAACATCTGGATTGGAAATGTCACAAAATTCAATGAGAATGAATTGGACTAGAGAAGAAGTAGATGAAAAGTTAGATTCAATTATGGTTAGCATTCATGAAACTTGCGCAAGAACAGCTGAAGAATATGGCTATCCTGGGAATTATATGATGGGAGCAAATATTGCAGGATTCTTGAAAGTAGCAGATGCAATGTTAAACCAAGGTGTGGTTTGATTAGCGTTCTTTTTGCCAATTAATTGATGAATTTAAGAGATTCATGAGAACCATGGGTGTTTGCCAAAGTGATTCCGTGGAACGTCTTTTTCATGTTTAATATAATAATTAAATCCAGATAATACTGAATATAGATATTTTTTAAGCCTAGGTTTAACATATACAAAGAAGGGTATATAGGACAGAATACGGCCTCCTTTTGTAAAAAGGTATGGGAAAACTGTAATCTTTAAACTGCATTTTAGTTCAGAATTTTTTGTAAGTTCCCAAACAACATATGATTGAGGGCCACCATTTTTACCAATTAACAAATCATATCCTTTATTTGGATCCCAATTAATAAAATTTCTAATGTATTTAAGACCATTTAGGTAGATTAATTCATCTCGGTAATTACTTTGTTTCCAATTAATGATTTCATTTGACTTACAAAAAGGATGGCAATAATTAAGATGTCCAGGAGTACTAATCAATTCCCACATTTTTTCAATACTTATTTCATAATCCATTGAATATGAAACACTATGTCTTTTTTTATAATTTTTAATTTCCAAGAAAAACAACTCTGCTTAACTTAGATTGCTGTAGGAGCAACATGATCTCCAGATTTATCATCGGAAGAATTAATTCGATTCCATACACTACTCATGAGATAATCATGGCATTTTTTGCAGTACCTAAATTGTCTGTATGCTTCTCTAAATGAATATGCTTTTTTCCCTGTGGCAACTAAATATCCTTCTGGAGAAAGTCTACTAACTACGTCTCCATTATCGTCGCATCCAGTAACATCACAACAGGGTTCTCCGGACACAGATACAGGATAACAGGGTAAGATAAGAAACCTTGTATTATTCCTCGTCTTCATCAGGCTTTATCACAATTAAGGGTATATTTGCTTCTACAGAAGAACCTGGGGAACAATTTATTTCACTTACAGTGCCATTGATTGGGGCGTTAATTTCATTTTGCATTTTCATTGCTTCAAGAATCATACAAACTTGCCCTTCTTCAACTTTTGAGCCTATTTCAACTTCTATTGTAACTACTTTACCAGGAATTGATGAAGAAATCACACCACTTTTTTTACCACCTCTTGGAGATCTTTTTCTTGGTGCATTACTGGCTTGCCCTTCTGGTAGTTTTATTTTGAATGATTTCTCATTAACTATGACATTGTAATAATCCTCTTCCGAATCAATTGTTACATTAAACAATTCACCATCAACTTCAATTTCATATTCTTCTGAAATAAATTCACCTCCAAGTGGTGCGGGAACTATTCATTTCTCTTACTCCCCTTAGTCCCATTATTTTCCTTCTATGCTCAAAAGCCCAAACTTTTTGATTTTTTCTTCCTTGATTAAAATTATCATTCCCTTTATTGATATGTAATAAAAGTGCTGTTATTGCAGCAATTTTTTCTCTTTCTATTTCAGCCATATTAACAACTCACAACGGGATATTTCCATGTTTTCTTTCAGGCCTATTTTCTTGCTTATCCATGAGCATATTTAGTGCTAAACATAGTTTTTTTCTTGTTTCATTTGGATTAATGACGTCATCAATATATCCTAATGCGGCGGCCCTGTATGGATTTGCAAAAGTTTCTTTGTATTCATCAATTAGCCTTGCCCTTTCTTCTTCAGAATTTCTAGCAGAATTAATTCTTTTTTTGTGAATTATTTGTACAGCCCCATCTGCACCCATTACTGCTAATTCTGCACTTGGCCATGCGATGTTATAGTCTCCTCTGATGTGTTTAGAACACATTACATCATATGCTCCACCATATGCTTTCCTCATAATTACAGTCAATTTAGGAACAGTGGCTTCTGAAAAAGCGAATAATAATTTTGCACCGTGTCTAATAATTCCACCCCACTCTTGTGATGCTCCAGGTAAGAATCCAGGAACATCTTCTAGTGTGAGTAAAGGAATATTAAATGCATCACAAAATCTAACAAATCTAGCTGCTTTATTTGAAGCATCAATATCTAAGCAGCCTGCTAAATGTAATGGTTGATTGGCAATAACACCAATTAAATTTCCATTTAAGTGTGAATAGCCAATAACAATATTTTTCGCCCATTCTGATTGAATTTCTAAAAATGCTCCATCATCTACAATTGATGAAATGACATTCTTTACATCATATGGTTGACTTGGATCTTCTGGAACTAAATCAATTAAATCTTCGCAAAGGCGGCTTGGATCATCATTATTCTTTTTCGAGGGGGCTTTTTGAAGATTATTAGCAGGTAAAATAGAGATTAATTCTCTGGCAATTTCAATTGCATCTTCGTCATTTTCTGCTATGAAATGTGAAACACCGGATTTACTGTTATGGGTGGTGGCACCCCCCAAATCTTCGAAACTAACGATTTCATTTGTGACTGTTTTGATGACTTCAGGGCCTGTGATGAACATGTGTGCTGATTTATCAACCATTACAACAAAATCTGTAATTGCTGGAGAGTAAACCGCACCCCCGGCACAAGGACCCATTATCAAACTAATTTGGGGGATTACTCCACTAGCTCTTACATTTCTAAAGAAAATTTCAGCATAACTTCCAAGGCTTGCTACACCTTCTTGAATTCTAGCACCACCACTGTCGTTTAATCCAATTACGGGAACTCCTGTTTTCAATGCCATGTCTAGAACCTTACAAATCTTTAATCCATGCATTTCTCCTAGAGAACCACCATATACAGTAAAATCTTGGGCAAAACAATAAATCGGTTTCCCTCCTATTTTTCCATGCCCAGTTACTACTCCATCACCTGGAATTACGTTTTTATCCATGTCGAAATCTCTACATCGGTGTTCTACCAATGAATCAATTTCATGAAATGTCCCTTCATCTACTAATAATTCGAGTCTTTCCCTTGCAGTCAATTTCCCTCTTTTATGTTGTGCTTCAATTCTTGCAGCGCCTCCCCCTGCCTCTGCTTTGGCCTTTCTAGCACGCAAATCAGAAAGTTTGTTGTCATTAGGTGCCATTCTATCAGACCTAACAGAGAGCATAAGCCTCATATTGATTTTGTATGATAGTTATAAATTAACAATATTAGATGAGAATCAAATAAACTATTTGAAAGAGACCATCTATGGTATATCATGGATGAGCGGTTACGCATAATAATTGCCAAGCCGGGCCTTGATGGACACGATAGGGGTGCAAAGGTTGTAGCACGTGCATTAAGAGATGCAGGTCACGAAGTTATTTACACAGGCCTTAGAAGAACTCCAGAAGAGATTGTTAGAACTGTAATCGATGAAGATGCAGATTTTCTTGGGCTTTCTTCATTATCTGGTGCTCATAATTTTTTAATTCCAAAAATAGTTGAATTGCTTGTAGCTTCAGATTGTAATGATGTGATTGTATTTGCCGGAGGTATTATTCCAGAAAAAGATAGGGGAAATCTGTTTTCTAAAGGCGTTAGAGCGATTTTTGGACCAGGGACTTCTAGCACTCAGATGTCAGACTTTATTGGTTCAGCCGTAAAAAGAAGAGATGAATCATTGCCAGTGGGTTGTGGTGAAGATTCAGATTGGCATTGGGATTAGCGAAGTGTTATGATGGATTTAATTAAATTAAAATCTGGTGATCGTAGAGCATTATCCAAAACAATTAGTATGATCGAAAGTGGAGAAATTAATAGTGCTATAATTAAAGAAAAGTTTCCTAACATAAAAACTGCTGAAATTTGGGCTATAACTGGTTCACCAGGAGTTGGGAAAAGTTGTATTTGTGAATATATTATTGGTGACTGGTTGAAAAACAATCAAAAAATAGCAGTTTTAGCTGTAGACCCTTCTTCTCCTTTGAGTGGAGGTGCATTGTTAGGTGATAGAATTAGAATAAATAATTCAGACAATTCAGATAATATTTTCTTTAGGTCTTTGGCTACAAGAGGACAGTCAGGAGCAATTCCGAGTAATATTAGTGACATATTGGATCTGCTGTCTGCTTTAAATTTTGAAAAGATATTGATTGAAACAGTAGGAGCAGGCCAGGCTGAAGTCAGGGTTGCTGCGGTATCTCAATATTTGTTATTGGTGGAAGCCCCTGATTCAGGAGACATGCTTCAAGCAGAAAAAGCAGGGTTAATGGAACTAGCAGATATTTTGTTGGTAAATAAATCAGATCTTGAAAGAGCAAATGAAAAAGCAGAACAATTGAGTTTAGCATTCCAATTGTCAAGTAATCATTCACCTCCAATTTTAATGGTGTCTGCCAAACAAAATTCAGGCTTTGAAGAATTGTTTTTAGAAATGGAAAAACTTTCAAAAAGTGGTAAAAATCATAAAATTAAAAGTAGAATCTCATTATCTTTTGCTTGGGAAAATTTACTTTGGAATCATAAAGATGTGAGTAAGGTTCTTGAAAAATTAGAATCAGAACAAATTACTCTTGATGAAGCAATAAATCATTTGAAAGAGGAGTTGTAAAATGATTAATTCAGCAGGTCGTGCACATCTTGAAAATACAATTGGTGGTAAAAACGGTCATGTTTTTAGAAGGTTAATCCATGTTTCAATGTTAGTGTTCCCTTTTGTTTATTATTGGTATGGGGATCACATCGCTGAATATTTAACAACTGTTTTGGAAAGAGATATTTCTAGAGAATTTGTCGTGACTTCTCTTTTGATATTTATTGTGATTGTTGAATTAGGAAGGCTATTTTTCGGAATTACAATTTTCGGTCAAAGAGAATATGAGAAAAAACAAATTTCGGCTCTTGCGTGGGGTGGAGTATCGGTTTGTATTTGTTTTTTATTTGCGCCTCTTGGAGGTTATAAGGAAGCATATATTGGTTTACCAATAATTTTTACAATTTCAATCGTAGATCCCTTATTAGGAGAATCCCGCAAAATTTTAGATTCAGATAAATTAATTATTTCAATTGCATTAGTAGTGTCCTTTTTAATTTGGTTTTTAAGCTCAATTTTTCTTGAAACACCTCTGTGGTGTTCCTTAATAATGCCTCCATTAGCAATAATGGCAGAATGGCCTTCTTTGAAATACATTGACGATAATGCTACTATGATTCTTGTTCCACTAATTGCTTCTTTAGTATTAATCTAGGGTTAAAAACTTAGTATTGTTGAGTTATATTTACATAACGTATTCTTTACGTTAGTAATATGTCAGACAACAATACAGAAGATAATCCTCGTGAACCCACTCAAGGGTTATACTTATTTGCGTTTATATTTTCTTTTGCGGCAATGTGTTACATTATTGTTACAAAAGGAAACTTCTTAGTTTGACTACGCTCATTGTGAGTGATTTTATGTGCAGTATAGGTATTATGCTCGGCTCTCCTGAGGGGGATATTTTAAAGAAAATTAATGAATTACAATTTCATAGAGGCCCTGATGGTTCAAATATTTGGTATGACGAAAAATGCGGACTCGCTCACAATAGATTAGCAATAGTTGATGTCAAAGGGTCTTTTCAACCAATTATTTCAGATGACGGAGCAGTTTTAGTTCATAATGGAGAGATTTACAATCAAAATCACATTAAGAAGGAAACTGGGATTTATAATTGGAAAACTAAGGGCGATAGTGAGTCAATATTAGCACTTTATAGTAAATATTCAAAGAAGAAAAGTTTTGAACAAATTAAAGAAATAAATACAAGTTCAGGAATTCTTGTATCTAGAGGTTTCAATTCAGAGAACAATCCAGCAACTAGGCATAATGAATGGGTTAGTAAATTAGATGGGATTTGGGGATTTGCAATTTGGGATTCAAAATGTAATGAATTAATCCTCTGTAGAGATCCTATGGGAGTAAAACCTTTGCTTAGAACAATGGTTGGTGACTCATTGTTAGTGGCTAGTGAATTAAAGGCATTTACAGCACATCCAGATTATATTCCAAAATTTGATTATAATGCTTTAAATTTAAGATTAGCGTATGAATACCCGCTTGATCGTACAACTCTACTTGAAGGTGTAAATCAGGTTGGTGCTGGAGTTATAGAAACTTGGAGTCTTGACAAATTAGGGCGTCCGGTTTTAACAGGAATCTCCAAATATTCGAATAATACTAATGAATTGAGCCATAGTTGGACTCCTAATAATAAAATTCCAGATTTGCTTAATAGTTTCAAATCGAGTTTAGTTGACCGTTTAATGTCTGATGTACCATTAGGAATCGTTCTTTCTGGGGGTTTGGACTCTAGTTTGGTAGCAGCTTTAGCTCGTGATGCGGCAAAAGAAGCTAATAAACCAGTCCCAGAATGTTGGACAGTTGCAGATTCAGAAGACAATTCAGATTGGGTTGCTGCAGAATTAGTTGCTAAAAAATTTGATTTGAAGCATCATCAACATATATTAGAAGAGAAATCATTTGAAAAGACATTATCAAAATTAGTTTGGCATGGAGAAGATTTAGATGTGACTGTTCTTTTTTTCCAGCCCTTGTTTGAAAAAATGTCAAAACATGTTAAAGTGGGGTTATGTGGACAAGGAGCAGATGAATTACATGCAGGATATCCAAGGTATAAGGATTTAAAGAAACATTCAAATTTAATAAAAAGTAGATTGGAATTAATTGATTATAATATTGACCAGGACGATTTAGGATTACATGCGCCTTGGAATTCTAAAAGATTATTACCAGAAGAAGATTTTTCATCACTAGAATCCACTTTAGATTTTGAGATGGAAAGAGGCCAACTTACAAATTTTCAATTAAGGCTTGTAGATAGGCATTCTATGGCTCATGCATTAGAAGTTAGGGTTCCTTTTTTGGGGAAATCGCATTGGGGTGAGTCAAAACAGATACCTCTTAATTGGCGACTCTCAAAAAATGCATCTCATGGAGAAGAAAAATTGGCTTTAAGGCATGCAGCAAGATTAACAGGGCTACCAAAATCGATTACGGATAGACCAAAGTTGCCTGCTGGAAAAGCAACAACCCCCTCTTTGTTTGAGGATTTTATTTCTTCGCATAATTCATATCTTGAAATTTTAATCAAAAGATACCAAAATCAAAGTAAATTATTATCATATCAACCAGAATTAGCATTAGGTTTAGGTTTATTTGAGGTTTTATTTGTGGAAAATTATCAAACAAATATTAGTAATAAAACTGTGGATCAGATTCTAAGCAGATTAGTGTAGGTGTTCTCATGTTGGATTCTTTTTATGAAAATTTACAAAAAAACCGTGATGAATTAAATGAATGGTTTTTGAAAAATTATGCAGAAGTGGAAATGCCGTTTTATGGGAGTGTAGATGTACGTTTTTCTAATTGGAAAGTCTCTGTAGTAGATGCAAATTATTTTCCTGCAGGATTTAATAATTTGTCAGCAGGCTCCATCCCGGATTTATCAGAATCTCTCAAAAAATTTTTATTGGATAAGTTTGGTGAAATTAAACATTTACATCTTTTTCCAGAATCGCATAATCGAAATCTTGGTTATGTTGAGAATCTTTTAAGATTAAAAGAAATTATTGAAAATGCAGGTTACAAGGTTACAATAGGTTCTCTTGAATTGAATCGATATGCTCTTTTAGAAGGAATTAATGACGATTTAAGAATTGATAAGGTATCAATAAATAGTAATGATGAATTAGAGATTGAAGGAAAAACACCAGATTTAATTATTTTGAATAATGATTTAACAGCAGGAGTGGTCCCTGGTCTTTCAGGTTTAGTTGAACCTTCAGTTGAAATGGGTTGGCATAAAAGAAAAAAGTCAGAACATTATTTCCAACTTAAATTATTGGTCGAAGAGGTTTCTAAGATTTTAGACCTCGATCCTTGGTTATTGATGCCAATGTGGTTTGTAAGTGAGAATAAATGTTTAGAATATGAAGAATGTACTAATAAGTTAGCCATAGAAATAGATGAACTGATTGAAAAGATCAGAAATAAATATGAAAAATATGGTATTGATTCAGAACCTCAAATTTTTATTAAGAATGATAAAGGCACATATGGTTTGGGAATTATTTCAATTAAGTCGGGTGAAGAAATTAAGAATTTATCAAAAAGGAAAATTAAAAGATTAACTTATGGGAAAGGAGGCACATCTGCAGAGAATTTCTTAATCCAAGAGGGCGTTCCAACTGCTCTAAGTAGTAATTCATCTATTCTAGAACCCGTTGGTTATTCAATTGGGGGTAGAGAACTTGTTTGGTTTTTTAGATCTAACAGCAAAAAAAATGAGTTTGAAAATCTAAATACTCCCTCTTCTAAATTTTTATTACCTGATGAGGTAAATAAAGAAATATTAGAAAAGAGAAAACTTGATTGGTATGATTTAGTGTCTAAATTATCCTTTATTGCTATGGGTAAAGAATTAAATTAAGTATAATTATTACTCTTGTTCATTTGCATTGTCAAAACTTTCCATTCCTACAATTTCATAATTTGATGGAAATAATGCTATTACAATGCCAGAAATCAAACATATTGTGGCCCATAACCAATTAGCTTTAGTAAATAATTCTAGGGAAATTGCGACTAATAAAAGCCCCCCGATATTTGAAGTCCAAACTAAACTTTTGAAAGTAGAGAGGCTTACTCCTTTTGTTTCTTTATTTCGCACAGGGCCAAACTCTCCACCAAATCTTTGAGCGTCTGTTTTCTTTACCAATGTAATCACCTTTCAATCATTGTAATAGCGTCAGTTGGACAAATTAGTACACATAATCTACAACCTGTGCAATCTTCTCTGATGATTTTCGCCTTTCGATTAGATGATACTTCAATTAGTGGATTCTTTAGAGGTTTTGAGTACATATCAATTGCATCATCATCACAGACTGTAGGGCATTGGTCGCATCCAATGCAGGCATCTTCATTAACAAAAGCAACCATTTCTTCCCCTCCTTTTATTTTCCCCAATTTTTCATCTTTAGCTTGATTCATAACTCTTTCAATACGAATTTGTTCTAACTTAAGTCGTGTTTTCAACTCTTCACTAGTTGTCATTTTAATCACTTTAAGCATTATTGATTTAAGCACTAATTGCGGTGGTTTCTTTCGTGTTTACATCTAAGAGTTCTTTATTTTTCTTTTCATTCACCTGGTTTGCTAAAAATGTAACAACATCTAAGATTTCAAAGTTATGAGTTGGATCACCTTCAAATTTAAGACATTCAAAGTGGCTAACACATTTTGGACAAGAAGTTAACATTACATCTGCACCAGTGGCTTTAACTTCTTCAAACCGTTCTAAACGAATTGTTCTACTATTTTCATTACATGCCATCATGCTTGAAACCCCACAACATAATCCATCTTCGCCATGATGCTCCATCTCCACTAATTCAACACCGTCTACATCTTTAATCAGATTTCTTGGCTCTTCATATAATCCTATTTGTCTGCCTAATCTACAAGGGTCATGGTAGGTAACTGTGGTTTCTTCTTCAGTTTTCAAATTCATATTAAATCCATTTTCAATTAAGAATTCAGTAGTGTGCATAATTTTTATGTCTTCTAATTCATAATCTTTAGCAAAAGTTCTGAAACATTCAGCACAACTACTTACCAAAGTATCGATTCCACTTTCTTTTAATTTCTTTTCGTTGTATGATTTTAATTTTTCAAATACTTCTGTCATTCCTTGCCATTTTTGATCATGACCACAGCATTTTAAGAAATCTCTACCTAGATAAGTTACTTCTTCGCCCATTTCTTCAAATAATGTAAATGCAGATGTCGTACTGGCTCCTAGATTCATAGTCCCCTCATTTACATGACTAAATACCATTTCTTGATCAATAAAATCCACACATCCAGGGTAATAGCCGATATTTGAATCAATGGGGTATTCCTCAACAGAGATGAATTTTTCATCTGCACCTTCATCAATTTCAGCATTTAGAACAGCTCTTAAAATTGTGTGTGGTATTTCAGCTTCTGGTGCAACACCAACCGTTAATGATCTTCTTATGTCTACATATGAATCATAATCTACTAATTGAGGACAAACATTTGTACATGCTGAACATGTAAGACATGTATACATTGGAACTCCATCATCTTCATTATTCCACGTGTTGTAAATTATGTTTAATTTATCTCCAGCATTGAAAAGACGTACTGGGCATGCATCATCACAAAGATCACAACCGTAGCATTTATTCATTTCATATTCATACCCTCTTGCCATCCCTCTAAGCACAACATATGCAAGAGCTCCAAAAGTAACCGATGGTATGAATAGTGAGTAAATTAATTTAGCATCAAGACTTTTTGGATTCTTTTTGTAACCAGGATTTAGAAGCATGCTGTAAGAAGATTCATCCTCTTCAGTAGTTAGGTTTACAGATTGACCTTCCATTGTGTGCCCCTCATTGTAAATCAATAATGGTTGGAAGGCCGAAATGCTTGCAGTGTAATTTGTGTAAATTTCTGAGCCAGATTCGATGTCTTCAGGATCTATAATTAATTCCCATGTATATTCTCCAGGTGTTACAAATTTTTCAATATCTAATGAACAATCAGATGAAAGAACTTCTTCTGAATTTTTGTAAAGCACAAAAGATGAAGTTACTGTTCCAGCATTACGAATGCTTGTTTTTGCGCTACAACTCATTTTTATTGGTACACTATCAAGGCCCATATTTGTGATTGTAAAACTTCCTGAGGTTTCATTTTCAGAATTACTAAAACTTTCTAGGATTGAACCTTCGGTTGAAAATGTGTTAATTTTCAAATCTTCATTTTGATGGTGATTCGAATCTAAAAAGTCTATGAAATATTCATTAGTTGGTTGATATAATGCATTTTTATAACTCGAACTCATTTTTGCTGTGATTATATCACCTTCTACAGCCCATTCATTATCATATTCTATGACATAATCAAGTGGTTGATCATACATTTTTTCTAATGTTTCGATATCATCCATTGCACCAAGGCCTTTAACTTCCCAAAAACCTCTTTCATAGTAATCATAAGTAGAAACACTAACTAGAAGTGCAATTACAAATCCACCAATAATCAAATTTTTACTAATTGTTGGTGTTGTCCTAGCGCCGATACTATTGACCAAGAACATTCTTGCAGCAAAATAAATCAAAATCCAAATTAAAATACCCGTTAATATCCAAGGTATTGCATTGAAAACTTCCGCAAGCCATGGTTCTCTTACTCCACATATTAATTCTCCGTGGTCCACTCCGCAAGAATCAGTTCTATTCTTACCATATAAATCTAAGAAGATGTTTATTGAGAATACGCTGATAAACCATACATGTGCCAAATAGATTACACCTGCAGTTGCAAACCAAGGATCTTCAACACCTCTTTTTGCAGTTCCTCCAAGAATCGGAGGCAATGCAAGAATCCCAACAGGTAATCCCGT
>CETB01074685.1_pt1 | contig 13609 bp, 16 predicted proteins | sample 356381 | NCBI WGS metagenome assembly CETB01 (sample SAMEA2622545, study PRJEB7988) | marine metagenome | biome: marine biome (ENVO:00000447); feature: deep chlorophyll maximum layer (ENVO:xxxxxxxx); material: "saline water (ENVO:00002010), including plankton (ENVO:xxxxxxxx)" | depth 155 m | reverse complement strand
GCTTCCCAGATTGGGTAGAAGTGAAGACCGATTGCGTTGGAGCTCGGGACAACGGCTCCTGAGATGATGTTGTTTCCATACAAGAATGAACCTGCTACTGGTTCACGAATCCCGTCAATATCAACGGGAGGAGCAGCTATGAAAGCGATAATGAAACAAGTTGCTGCAGCAAGTAGACAAGGAATCATTAAGACTCCAAACCAACCAACGTAAATACGATTGCTAGTAGACGTTGTCCACTCACAGAACTCGTCCCACCCCTTCAATAAGCTGCCACTTCTTGTTAAAGAAGAGCTAGTCATTTAAAGTAATAGTACGATTGAACTTGTAAGATGAGAGACTTACCCCCATGGTCTCGGTTTGGGGTAGTTAATAAGTCGTAACGACTCAGATCTAATGTTAGCAATCCGTGATATTACCTGTCTTTATAGAACGTATAAGAGTTTCTTAAGCTGTTGGAGTCCAACCCTCCATAGCCTTACGCATCCTTATGCCGAAGTCGGAGTCAGTCGTGATACTTTTAATATCTCCGTCCTTACCATAAGTTTTACCCCTATTAAGTCCTCTATTAGGATCTCCTGCAATTAATCCGCTGAACTTAGCTCCTCCATGGTCAGCAGACTTATTGCTAAAGCTTCCCATATTCGTGCCTCCGTAAGTAGAACTAGACCCATCTCCTCTTGTTCCTACTCCATGAGTGTTATAACTATTTGTTCTGCTGTGATTGCTGTATCCAAAACTTGGATTGCTAGGCATGTTTTTCCCTTGCGTATCGTTAAACCTCGCATTCACTCGTGCTAAAGCTTGATTGATCTTGAAACCTAATCCATCATCGTATGAACGTTGTTGATATTTATTAACCTTTGCATCTGGAGAAAGGGTTGTATTAACAGTTGAGGCGTTATCACCCACAGCTTTAGATATGGCTGCTATTTTTGCTTTTCTCGTTGCACTAGTACCTGAAGCCCTCTTGTTTCCTCCTCCCCACTTCTTCCAACCACCTAATCCATGGTCGTAATCTTTGAAAGTTTCTTTAAAGTCTGCGAAATCTTTTCGAGTAGCAACTCTACTTAAATAAAGAGCTCTTCCAATTGTCTTCGCAATTTCTGCGTCGCTTTTACTTCCTGCTTCTTCTATGTGGTTGGCAAATCTTTTTTTGTATTCCTCTATTGAATATGCCATTTTTATTTTTATTTTAGACATTAAAAAACCACCGCCGTTACAGCAGTGGTTTATTTAATTCAGTCTCAAGCTTCAGAAACTAGAACCTTGCTGCGTAATGCATCAGGTGTGGCTTGGCTAAGTAATTGCCATGCTGCCTGAGGATTCTTGTCGCTAAGGGCTGAGAAGTTTTCCCAGAAGTTATCTCCAGTTGGTGCTTGAACGCCTGGGGTAGGCATTTCAATCTGAGGACGTTGGAATTGCTGAGTAGGTGTTTGACCTGTAGGAGCTTGTGCTTCAGGAGCCTGAGGAGCCTGAGGAGCAGGAGTTTGAGGAGCAGGAGCTTGAGGGGCTACTACACCATTCCTAGCGTCTTGTGCAGCTATTTCAGCAGCTAAACGATCTTGAGGTAACTCAACAGGGTGAGGACCATTAGGACCGAAGAACTCATTAACATACTCAGACAACATGTCTGGGTTAGTCAACATTGTGTGATATGCAGCGTTATCTGAAGCTGCAGCATCTATTACTTTCTTTGCTCCACCAATAGTTGTGGTTAGCTTTTCAATTTTGCCTAGTGCTTCCTGAGCAACAGAGGTTTGCTTAAGTAAAGCATCTTCTACGGTACAAGCGTATCTATTTAATAAAGCTGGTGCTTCTGACCCAAAGTGGTTTAAGACTTCAAGACTTTCGTCGCTTATCTTGCTTAGATACTCTTCTCCGCTTGGCGCTGCTTCTTGCTGTATCGAGGGCTGCGCCTGTACCTGTGGTGTCTGGAATGACGCCGGCGTTGCTTGGGGCTGATAAGTCTGCATCCCCGATACTGAAGGCGCGGCTTGGTAAGCTGCTGCTTGAGCTAAGTTCGCTGGTTGCGTCGGAGCCTGAGGGGTCGGAGTTGAGTAAGCTGCCTGGGGCTGGGAGACCTGCGTTCCGTTCAAACTGGCGCTGAGACTCTGGAACGCCTCCTGCCATGGATTCGCCTCCTGAGCCTGTGGAGCCGCCTGTGGAGCCTCCGGCTGTGCCGAGGGAACCGAAGGAGTCTGGTACGAAGGTTGGGCGTTCTGGACCGGGGTTGCTTGGTAACCCGCGTTCGGAACGGGCGCGCTCGATGGAATTGAGCTCTGCTGGGTCGCCGGAGCCTGTGTCGTCTGAATACTGTCCTGCATAAGTTAATTCTCGTTTTAAAAATTCGAATGCCCTATAGACATAGGGTGTCAAATCAAGTCTAGGATCTGCCAAGAGTGGAAGATCGGGAGCCTGCGGATGAGGCGTTTGACGCATATCATTAATGAGCGCCAAGAATGTTCTAATACTTCCTTGCGTGGCTTGAGCCATTCTAAATGGATAGCCACTGAGCATTGAACTTCGCTCTTCGTCAGTTTTGTCTGGGAAGAGGTATCTAAGGGCTTCGACGCTATCAACGCCAAGCTCTTGTAGGTTGCGAACAACAATACTTGAATTCAGTATATCCTCTGTGCCATCTTCGAACACTGGACCTGTCCATCTCCACTCAACTTTTCGATTTCCATCAGGTATTAAACCAACTACAGAAGGTGGTAAATTTTGATCCCCAACGGCTGCTCGAATAGCAACATCGAGTTCCTGTTCGTATGCTTGTAGTTGTTGTCCATATATACCTACCGCTTCATTGTAAAGATCTGGGTTTTCAAAGTCTTCAGCAATAGGAACTGGAGGCTTAATCAATTGCATTGCAAAAGCAAATGAATCTCTGAATATTTTTTCCTCATGGTAAATAATTAAACCCAGTAATTTACATAAGCCATACGTCAATAAACCTCTACATCTTCTTGCAGCGGTTGTAGCTGCTCGACCATATAAAGATTTAATCTCGTATGCTGTAGCTCCAGAGCTTATACCTAGCTCGTCGACTCCTCCCATTGCCGTTCGAAGTTCTTCCCTATATTGACGAGCATATAAATTTTGATCACCAGAAACCGCGTCAGGAGTTAAGTAAACAGCCCGATCAGATGGTTCAACATTGGCAATAATACGCGGAACCTTCATACCTCCGCCACCTCCTCCTCCAGGCTCGCTCACACGTGTCGACGGCCTATTTGCAGAGAAAAATCCTGCCTGCGAACTAATAGTTGGCCTAAGAGTATCTTCCCCTCCACTCTCCATAAGGTCATGTTTTGGACGACTGGAGACTAAAGTTGGGTTTCCGAAGAACGTAATATTCGTCCGAATGTTTTTCACTAAATCGTCATGGAGAACGATTTGATCACTAAGCCAATCAAAATCTCCTGTTGAATCCATTCCTGTAGAACGCATCGTGTTAAATGCTTCTACAGCAGGAATAAATCCTAAACTGTTGATCAGAGTCCTCGTCTTCGTAGGAGCGAAATTAAAATTAGCGGATGCTCCAGCATCAAAAGAAGGCTTTTCATTCGTAATAGATTCTTTAATCTCATCACGACGTACCTGCAATTTGACCCATCTCTGACTGCCTGAATTGGTACCAGGTAAAGAAAGAGCACCTAGTCCACTCTTTACAGAGAAGGAATAAATTAGTTCTATCTCTTCCAGATCAGAAGAAGCATCATAGTACGCACGGTAGTTATCCTTGCTGAACCACATCAGACGGTAAGTGTCCTGTACTGGTCTGAAATAAAACAGACCCTTACCATCAATCAAGAAGTCATCGACAATACCTTCTAAACGACTATCTATTTCATTTTCTTCAATTAATTGTTGTAGGAATCGACGTCGATACCCAAAAGTATCCTGTGTAGGGAAAAACTCAATCCCTTGACGAAGCATAAATAGCTTCATCTGAGCGAGATGGCTATTAACAACCATCGTGTCGGTTCCGCTAGACCCTTCTCTTTTCCTTGCGGCTTCGAGAATCTGACGGAAACGTTCGGTATTTGGTGTACTCATTTTATAATTTTATCTCCATTCTATTTGAGCACCGCCGCGCTTCATAAGACCTTGCACCACAATGTTCAAGGAATCAGCGCAATCGTCATGAGGAGCGTGTCCAAAGTTGATTACCTCGTCAGTCATACAACTAAAATCTCGGAACTTATTGAAAATGACCTTTTTACGTTGAAAAAGACCCATAATCCCACGCAGTCGAGCAAGCTTGTCGCCTCTAAAACCTTTGACAGGACTAACACTTAAATTATAAAGCTGCCATTCATTAAATAATATTCTTTTTAAGTCACCTTCAAAACTTTTCTGATAAGCCACTACTTCAGGCCAAATCACCACAGGGGAATCTGATTTAAAAAATTGCTTATCCTCATTCATCGACAACAAGTTCCAATCAGCTAGTAACTCACATAAAGCTTCTATTTTTTCTATGTTTCCCATCGACCGCATCCTGCGGTAATCAATGATATAAACAGTATCTTCAACCCTTCCAGCCAAGGTAAAGACAGTCCAATCGTTCCTCTCCGACATGCCAGCAGATAAGTCTATCCCGACTCCAATAATGTCGTAATCATCAGGGACTTCACCTTTAACGAACATCTCAGGTGAAATACCTAGTTCTGATGTTTTAACAGGTTGGTTTAAATACTGATAAGAAAAAGCAACACGATCTTCTCCTTGTAACTTTAAGAGGTATTGAGCAGACCACATAGCAGGCCAATAAGACCTTGGAGTGCCATTATCGTCATAACTTAAAGCTCCTTGGGTTATAACTTTCCACCCACGTTTCTCACAAAAAATTGTAGTAAATAGGTCGTCAAAGTGGAAGCGAGTACCTAGAGCTATAGCACGCGCACCTTGAAACATAGTGGGAACAATAACGTTGTTCCAGTTTGCTTCCATCTCTCTTCTTATATCTGGATTAGCAATAGCTGCTGCACTTTTGATCGCGTCATCAACAATAATTAATGAACTACGTTTGGATGTAATAGTTCCTTTTAATCCAGCGCAGGCAACCGTAAAAGCATCTTCCCCTCTAATATCTATTTCCGCAAAATCAAAATCAATAGACCAAAGTTCATCGCTCGTGCGGGTTTTTGATAAACGAACTGTCGGAAAAATTTCTTGATATTCCTTGTTCATTATGAGGTTTTTTATTGCCGCACTCTTATTCCTAGAAACATCAACGTTATATGAAACATACAAAGTTCTCAATAACTTTTTAGCTTGAGTATGACGACCAATCAGCCAAGCAACTAACAATCCTATAACCGTTGATTTAGCGCTCCCTCGAGGACTTAATAGACATGTATTAGGCCCTGCAATATCTAATAAATGGTCGTTGCTTTCACCTGTTAAAAACTGCTTATGCCATACTTTCATATGGTCCGCAGCCGGTTTACCCATCATGCTGCAGAAATAAGCAAAGTTATTCCTGGCTTTTAAAACATGTGGAGGAGTTACTTCCACTTTCGGTTCAGTCTTAACAGCTTTAGCTGCTAGCTGAGCACTACGTCTCCTTGCGAGAGATACTGAAGCATTTGGCATGTATTAAGTCTAGGCTTTATTCACTATTTCTTCTACGGCAAAACAATAGTTTCTTTCTGTCTCCAACCTTTTCTATCAACCCAAGCATTAAACTCAGCCTTGGCTTCAGGGGTTAAATAACCGAAGAATCTATTCAATGCATGTTTTAGGGCATAATTTTTATCTTCATATTTATCGAGTTCTAGACCTCCGTGAAGAGCGCAACATGCGTCTAATAAATCATAGATAGGCACTTGGATTCGAGCGTTTTCTTGTTCCCTATTCATAAATAGTGAATAAAAATAAAAGAGCTATATTTGTTCACTATAGGAGTAATCTTGGGTTGTAGCTTAAATTGCCAACCAATGCTATTCTTTCCCCGCTATTTTCCTCTCCCTTGACCTCGTGCTGTTCGTGACTAGAGAATAAAGTGAGGTTACCTTCCTTAGCAGGGATGGTTTTGTTTTCTATTTCTAGTGGAGCAGATTCCTCTGAAGTATGAGAATAATAGCTAAAGCTCAATGTAAATGGAAAATGATTATGAGATATAACTCCTTGAGCTCCGTCATACAAAATTCCCCAACAAGCGGTCAATTCAAACGCTCTAGGATGCCATCCGCTATTCTGAGATACCTGCGCAATAAGTTCCGGGGAAACCGCTTCTAAGAAAGAACCTGGCATGTGACTGTTGCTCGCAATATTGCAAGCGACTCGTGGAGTAATCCATAAAACTATATCGAGAATTTTTCTTACATATTCATTGTCATCTGCATGTAAATCCATTCGCGTGATAGATGCTGCCGAAGAAACCTCTCCACTTTCTGGTACTACTTTGTTGTCAATATTCGATTTAATATAATCACTTAACGACGGATTAAATTCTTCCAGATTAATACCAAAGTCTTGGACATTAACTGTTTCAATCAAGCTCATAAGGCATGACGCACTTTTTCAACAACTTGATCAATTACGTTTACATCTAGTCCTAGGAAAGGCGGAATAATACCTAGTATTCGCAATAGTCCATCTAAGAACAGGGCTAGGCATGTAAAGCCTAAAATCATGCTGATAATTGTTGCGTTTCTATTATGCTGTTTCATTGATGCCTCGTCTATAGCCTTCGCTTTGGCTACGGCATCAGCCAGCATAATGTCTACTTCTTCTTTGGTGTAACACAAGTGAGGTAAGATTTCCCGAATTTTATCTTCGGTCATGGAGAGGGAAGTTTTCTTTAGATTACTTCTCTTCTACTAAAGCAGCCCATACAGACTCATATGCAAGCTCTAATGCGTTGATAACATCATCATTGCCTTTGAATATAGATTTAAGTTCTCGCATTACTTTATCTGCACCTGCAAGCACTAATCCTCTCCTATCTGTTACCTTTGACATCTTCTCCACTTCTACAACATGTCCTCTAAGTTCTTTAGATAGATGCGCAATCCTAGTTGCAGCAGCGTCGGGTTTAACTATATCGTTCATTACCTGTTGCCTTAAGAAATCTATATCACCCTCTAATTTGACAATTTCTCCTAGCATTAACTCCCTGCTATTCAGTTTGGGATACTTGGTTACAATCCATTTTTCTAATGCTGAGAATCCACCATCATAACCTAGAACACCTGCATAGAGCCAAATTTCATATACCGAATAGGTCTTGTCTACATAAGTCAGGAAACATTCGCGACGATCTTGATCTAAAGCATTTAAAAAATTCTGTACTAAATCAATCTGGGTTGTTGAACTCATCCAAAGAAACTTGCTCCTGACCTAGTAATAGCACCTCTTGCGTCTGCACGCATATTTCTCTCTTCCATATATTTTTCTCTCTGAGTTTGACGAGTTTCATCTCCTCGTGTTCTTTCTAAGAGCCTGTCTTGAGCTCCTTGAACTTTAGATTGTAATCTATTTTGAATACCCTTAGACATGTAACCTAGGCGATCCTGCTCACCTTCTGTACGTCGTGTTGCACGAAGTTCATCCCCTGAAACACGAGTTCCTCTTCTGTCTTGATCTCCTTGAACCTTCTTACCTAAGCGATTTTCTTCTCCTGCTACACGTAAGTTTTTGCGGTATTGATCCCCTTCTGACCCAGTTTGCAATCGATTAATCCAGCCTTCATGTCCCATTAATTCCTTCGTTATTCCACCTTCAGTAGCCATTAACTTTGCCATATTACCAATCCTTAAGTTCTCTAGAATACTTGTGTGATAAGCGCTGCTAGCCCTCTGAGCATCGTCGTAGTCTAAAGCTAAACCCATATTCGCTAAGGTTTTACCTGTGCTCAGGATGGCTCCAGAAGCTGCTGCTCCAATTGATTTATTATCTGGATTTGCTTTAGCCCAATCATATATTTGTTGCATTCCAATGTCATATCTACCACTCCCTAAACCTGAAGGATTCCATCCTTGGTTAATAACTTGCTGATTTCCTGAGGTTACATTTTTATAAGCGCCACTGTTCAGTAGTGAGCTCGCTAAACCTGCAAAAATTGATGACATAATAGTACCCCTATAAGATTAGTTTACCTGTTTGCAATGGTATTAATCATTCCCTGTCGACTAGCCTCTCTCCTACGAAGAATATCTTTGTAATAATCGGTTGTTTCACTTTCATGTGTTTTGCTTGGATGATCAGAAGTCTCTCCGCTTAAGGATTCTCTGAACAGCTGTTTCTCCCCTTGTAGGGTATCTGCTGCTTCTGCTGCTGCTTCTTCGTTCTTAGCTTGTACATCAGGAGCGACTCCTCTATATCTCATTGCCACTGCTGCATCTGAAGGAGCTTCAGGATCATTATCTCTCCTATAGATAGAAGCACGTTCTCTTGCGGATCTAGTGTCTCCTTTACCCGAAGGGATATCTTTTTTTATATCCTCATAAATATCTTTGCGAACAGTTCCGTAGCGTTCTAAGGGACCACTGACCTCGTTATACATCTGTTTCTGATCCTCTGTGTATGCTTCGTCAGTAGGTTCGGTCCCTGCAGGGTAATCCATAACTACATTTTTGTAGCCTTGATCTTCTCCTTCCACGTCGGTAGGTTCTGGAATATCTATAGAGTAGCTGCTTGGCTTGGAAGTTGGATCTTTATAGATCTCGTCAAAAGCTCTTTTATTCATAATTACTGCATTAAGAGGCCAGCACCAAGAAGTAATCTAGTTACCATGTTCTTAGTATCTCTTCCTCTTTGATAATTCAAAGTCGGATTAACTTTATTTTGTAAGTCCGATATATTCTTCGCGTCATATTCATTGGATCTTTGCATAAAGATATTGGTATGTCCCTTTTTAAAATTTGGATTACTCATAGGAATACCACTATCTTCGTACTTTCCTGTTTCTTCGTTTAAGACATATCCTTGAGGTATTGATATACCCGTTGAATCAACAGGGCCAATAACAGTCTTGTTGATGGTATCTGCACCCGAAGTTAGTGATTTCTCGAGTAACTGCCGCAGCTTTTCCATATTTTCATTCTTATTCTGCATATTTTGAGCCCAGGTGTTCAACGCTGCAGCATTAAGATTCCTGTTGTTTATCGCATTTGTTATATCTTCTACCGTGTTGTAAACTACTACCTTGTCTGACATTGGTTTAAAGAGCTATTCCTTTACTAATAATAGTGGTTCCACTCACCTAAAAAGGATAAGCGTAGCCCGCCCACTTACTGCCCTTTAGATTAAGTTCAGCTTGTTTTTGAGCAGAGCCATCAAGATATGACATGAATATATTTGGATTCACTTTATGATTCACATCCGCTATGTTTACATTCGCAGTTGATTCATTTAAATTCGTAAAGGTCTCTTTGATCATGCCAAGCATTTCCGCGTTACTCTGATTACCAAGGTTCGAGTTGTCAATTCCCGTGCCTTGAACTGCCTCTTTGGTCACGTCGTTTTTATTGCCTAGGACTGAGCTCAATAAAGATGATACGTCTCCATCGTTTATACCACCCATCAAATTACCTATTAAAGCCATTTTTTGCTGTTGCTTCGCTCTCTCATTGATCATCTTCCTCTCTTCTAATGCCTGAGATTTAGCTATCTCCTGCCTCTCGATGCCACCTGCTTCTCTTAGTTGAGTATCAGCAAGATTCATTTCCTCCTTAAATGCTACTTTTGGTATTTCCAATTGCTGCTTCAACATCTCCGTATCCTTGACTTGGCTAAAAGCCTGTAATGCAGGATATTGAATACCTCCTAAGGAGGCTGCTGTGTTTGTGAAAGAAAACGCCATATTAAATGTTAGATGCCACTAAAGCGCTTGAGTTAGCGAAGTTACTTGCTAATCCAGCCATTTGAGCCATTTCTTGCTGTGCCATTAACTTATCAATTCTTTGTCTAAGCTCTGCGTTTTGAATGTTATCTAATTCCCTCTGTTGACTAGCCAACTTCACTCTTCTGTCTTGCTCTAAATCTGGATTAAAACCATACGCAATACCTCTACCAGCTTGCTTGCCCATTCCTCCACCAAGCATAGAACCAAGGGTTGCTCCTGCAAATGTTCCAATACCAGGTAAAACTAAGCTACCTAAGAATCCCCCTAGAGCAGTGCCTCCAATAGTACCGCCAATTTTTCCGCCTGCTTCAAGACTATTTACCCAGCGAGGATCTGCAGTATCTCCTAGTTCTGACATGCCGTCAGCAATAGCCAAGATTGTACCTAGTCCTGCTAAACCTTGAATACGTGGAATTGCATTTTTTCCGAATAGAACGTTAGCTGGTCCCGGCTTCCATCCTCTTACTTTTACTGGACCAAAACCTACAGCATCATCTGCTCTGGATAAAGCTAAAGCATCACCAAAAGTCTGTGGTCTTATCTGTCTCCAATTAGCTCTTCTTACTGCATCACCATAAACCGCTTTGTCTAAACCTTGTCTAAAAGTATCGCCAAAAGCTCTTCTGTTTACTCCCCCAAACACTCCACCTCTTCTGACACCCTCTGATATTCCTAGTCCACCACCTAACTCTATTAAATAATTTCTTAACTGTTTTTGAGCTTGTGGATTACCTCTGGCTTGACTCAGCAGCGTCTGGACATCTACATTGCCAGCGGCATCTTCCTGTAATAATCTAAGAAGTGCTGCATAGTCCTTGTTAACGTTCATCGAAGCCTAGTCACAATATTCCTATGATCGTATTCTAATAACTATTTCTAGGTGGCTACTGAATCCTGCATATACGACAATTTCTTAGGCTCAACCCAATTCACGTATTTAGACATATTTTCAGTATCCATATTTAATTTTTTACATCTATAAAACTGAGGAGCATTTTGTCTGTTGTCTACACATTCAATAGACGTATGAACATAATCAGCATTATGGCGTTTGTCAGGTCTTTCTCTCCATTTACCATTAACCTTCTCATACCTCTTCTCGTCGAAAGGAACATCATAATCTTCTATATATTCCCAAACATCATCATGCGTCCAATCACGTAATGGATACAAGAATGTTGGTCCTTCAGGTAATGTTCTTGCTTCTACCCTCGTACCAGCATCCCCTCCAAGTATGGGATCTGAATCGCAACGCTTGTGTCCAATCCATATTGCATCAAATATTGGTACTTCTAGTTTTTCTTGTGTTGGTCTATTCAAAATATCTAAAGCCGTCACAAAAGGCAAATCATCGACAGGCTCTGTGATACCTGTTGGACAAGTTAAAACAGTCTTATTTATCCTGTAATAATTTTGCACTTCGAATTCATCTCCGCTACGTTGCATAGCTGTAGCGAAGGGATGCCATGTATGAACAAATAAACCCCATTCTCTAATAATCCGATCATGAAACTCATATTTGAAAGGCTGCCATAATTCCCTGAAGAATATGACAGGTACACGAATACCATGCCGTCTTAATAAATGCAGTAAAACCATGCTGTCTTTACCTCCAGACCATGCAACCATGGTTGAAAGAAAGTGGTTTATTGATGTATCAATAATCTGATCTGTGCGTTCTAGCTTAGTAAGCAAATGCGTATCCCCAATACGCTCCTAAATATACCTTAAATTAACGCAGCGCCAACCGTTATCACACCACTAAGTATTGCAGAATTTCTACTAGCTTTGGCTTGAGCTCTTGCTGCTCTTTCTTGAGCTTTTCTCATCTCTTCAGCAGCTTCATCTTCTGCTTTTTGAGCCAACATCTGACCTGCCATCTGTGTGGCTTGTTCTTGTCCTGGAACTCCAAATGAATCCGACTGATCTAGAACATTATCAAAACTCCTTTTAGGATCTTGAAATAGTCGGTCTGCTGCTTGATTTCCATACGCTTTGGCTTGATCAAGTGTATTGTTGAATTTCTGAGCCCCTGATGTTTGGTCTGCAAAATAAGTATCTAATTTGCTGTCACTATCATCCGTATCAGCAAATGCATCTCTAATTGCTTGTGTAAGAAGATCTAGATCTTTGGCTGCCATAACTATCTAAAGGTAGTTTTACCCCTGTTGAATATATTCATTATATTGTCTGAGCTAAATATTCCTTGACTGGTGTTAGGAGTATAAACTTCGGCAGGCATGCTTGTATTCCACTCGGTTGTCGTACCCCCATAAATAGAATCATTACCAAACGGATCATTAATTAATTTGCCGGAAGAATAATTAATGTTTGAACTTGGGTTGTTATAAATAGAATCTGGGTCTCCCGCATCCGACTGATACCATCCTTGTCTAATAGACGAATCACTTGGTCCTGAGAATCTGTTTACCAATGAAGGACCAAACTTCGCCCCTAAACTACTCACAGCACCTATTAAAGCATTTCCCCATATTTGATTAGCACCGACATCTCCTATATATTCAGTTGATTGTGCGTCTCTATATCCTTTATGTTTATATCCTGCTGCTCTTAAGGCAGCAGAAGCCATAGAAGCACCTGACGACCCATACCCAGTGGATCCTAAATCCTCGTATAGTCCTCCCATTAAGCTCATTAATCGTCCGACCCCATGGCTCTTCTTAGTAATTCTAATCCCTGTCCCGTAACTGCGGTCAGAGCTCCTGCACCTAATCCATAGGCTCCAACATTACCAGCAACTACAGCTTGGTTCACTCTGTCAATCTTTTCTAAATCAGCCTTGGTCTGTTTTATAGAAGACTCTACTGCTGCAAGATCTTCTATTGAAGCTTTGCCTGCTTTCATCTTGCCGCGTGTTTGACTTAACTCTTTATTTAGATCTTCAATTGTGTTTCTCATTGAAGCTGTTTTCTTGAGTCCATCTACTGCATTTAACCTAGCTCTTGCCCCTCTACGTAATCCGTAGCTAGCACCTGCTACCCCAGCTATAGCAGGTAATACTCCTGTTGCTAAAGGTACAGACTTACCCATGAAATTAACTTCTGGTCCGTGAATACCACGCACATTTGCTTTTAAAGCTCCTAATAAATTAATCTTTCCATCATCTAATGGATTGAGATCACTCTTCTGATCGAATAAATATGCTTTATATCTTTGGTACTCGTCCTTAGAAACGTCAGGTCTTTCTTTTACAAATTCGTTATAAGGCAATAAACGTCCAGTACGTCCCAAGAAGTACCTACTAACAGATTCTGCGACTGGAGCATCGGACTTTCTAGGGTCAGATTCGCTAGGTATAACGGCTTTGTAGCCTTTTGGTCGTCCAATATTACCAATCGAAGCAGAAAGAAGGGCAATGGTCGGCATTGTTGCTGCTAATCGAAGGTTTCGACCACGCATCAAGCCGTATGGACCTTCTGGAATGACTCCTGCAAACTCTTTTCTAGTTCTTAACTCGTCTGTAGCACTATGTAATCCCTGTAATTGGGATAATTGCATCAATGCTTGAGGTGCATTTAAAAACCACCAAATATTTCTAGCTCCATCACTCATTACATCGCCAGCTACTGCTCCGACTCCTTGTGCAGCGCGCTTTTTCAGAGATGCTGTACTGGGTAATGCTTCTAAAGTTTTTTGAGCTAACTCAGGATCTGAAGCTCTCGCCATTCTCAAGGCTTCTTTCCGAGACTGAGAATAACCTCCTAAAGGTAAAGACTGAATATTTTTAGA
>CETB01130699.1_pt1 | contig 13616 bp, 7 predicted proteins | sample 356381 | NCBI WGS metagenome assembly CETB01 (sample SAMEA2622545, study PRJEB7988) | marine metagenome | biome: marine biome (ENVO:00000447); feature: deep chlorophyll maximum layer (ENVO:xxxxxxxx); material: "saline water (ENVO:00002010), including plankton (ENVO:xxxxxxxx)" | depth 155 m | reverse complement strand
ACACCTCTTGAACCAATTATACTAGCCATACCATCAACAGCAATACCTACAGCAATAGTTCCAATTGCTATACGTGAAGCTTTAAGCGGAGATCTTAGTAAATAGAAGGTCACGATTAATACAGCAATACCTGCATAAATAATTTGCAAAATTCTGGTTTCTCCAAATTCCTTTGCAAGTTCTGCACCTGCGACTAAATCTCCACCAATATCGCCTTTTAATTCTCTTTCAGACAATAATGTTCGGACATCCTTAGCAAATTGAATAGCAGCATCAGAATCTTTTCCATCAATAAATACGGAAATTGCCACCCCTGTTGTGGTACCTTCAATTTCTAATTTTGGATTTGTTTGTATTTGTGAATTATCAAAGCCATCTAAAATCATGTTTATAGTTTCATTTTCAAAATTTCCATCAGAATACGGAATACCTAATATTAAGGGGGAACGATATATTCCAGTTTCAATAGAAATAATACTTGGATGATTAGAAAGTTGTTTTTGAAAGTCTTGAATCTTACTTAAATCATCAGGTGAATCACCATCTGCATCAATTACAATCCAAGTTTCTGTTCCAGCACCAAGAATATATTTTGATTGTAATGCTTCTAATTCATTTAGAGCTGGATCATCGTCTGGTAAAAACTGTTTAACATCTAAAACATCAACACTTGTAGGAGATAAAACTGCAATTGTTGTTAAAATTACTAATGTTGCAGGCCATAACATAGAATTAGAATAGTAAGTGGTTTTTTCAATTTTTGGAAATCTGTCAACTTTTATTCTTTTACTTAAATAAAAATCTTCTAGAACAAACCTTGTTACAATCCAATCAAGTATAATTCCAATAATCATTATTAATGCTAAAGATCTTTGTGCTTTTATTGGAGAAAATAAAGCTAGTGAAATGGCTGTAACCGTTGTAATCATAGCAATAAGAAGCATTTTTCTAACTTCTTCCTTTTTTCTAGATGATTTACAATACCAAAAAGCACCATCTACTGCCACACCCATTATTATCGGCACTGCAATGACATCTACAATAGAAATTGTAAATCCAAATGATGAAAGAATACCAATTTCTGCTAAAATAATTAATCCTACACTTCCAATTGTAATTGTTGAAATTCTCCAATCTTTTAATCCAAGAGTAAGTATTGTAATCAAAAATAAGAATGATGGAATTAATAATTTGGAAAGATCATCTTCAGCAATTTTTTGCGATTTAGCAAACAACATATTTACTCCCGCCGGGGTTATTTGAAATTCAGTATCATCACTTATTTTTCCTGCCCAAGTTAGAATTAAACTCCATTCAACATCAATATCTTCACCCAAAGAATCTTCAACATCAATTAACCAAAGTAATTCATTCGCTTTGGGAGCTTGGTTAATAGAGGAGCCTGAAAAACTAGGACATGCAACATTAAATTTCACATCATTTGGTAATAGTAATAATGTAGATTGAAATGCAATACTTTCTTCTTCTGTAGCATTTTCCCCACACCAACCATTTTCTATTGTTGGTTGAAGTACATCAGCCCATTTATTAGCATTAATCAAAGATCTATTTTTTGAATTAAATGCATTTTCCCATGCATCTAACGGCGATACAATTTTAGAGACATATTCAGTACCTTTTGGATCTAATAATGATAAATTATTCTTGTTCGTATCAATATCATCTTTAAGTGATAATAATTTTTGCACTCTTGTTAAATTATTTGTTAATTCATCACCATCATCATGTGTTATAATTAAAATTAAATTTGTATTATCTTTAGAAAATTTTTCATTTTCAATTCTTTCATTAACTTTATCATCAAAAAGCACATTTGTATTTAACACAGGTTCTGTTGGAAAAATGAATATTAAACCAGAACATAATACTAATACAAGTATTATTGCAATTCTGGCATCTTTTGGGTTCATATTCCTCTCTTATGAGTAAAACTAAATCATTATTACTTTGTAATTAATGGATTTATTTCCATTCTATCCATTGTCCTGAATTACCATCTTTATACCACCAAGAACCACTTCCAGATGGATATTCTAAGACTTCATAACCATCTCTCCATTGTCCTTCCATATAATTTGGAGGAGTTCCAGTTTGTGATGAAGGTGGAGATGAAGATGGAGCAGAATCATAATTCATTGGAGTTTTAACGATTTCTTCATAATCATCCCATGCAGCATCATCTACCCAATCATCAACTTCTCTACCCCTTAGTTTCATTACAGATAGTAAAATAATGATAACTACAACTAAAACACCTATTATAATTAAGAAAATATCCTGATATTCTCCAAGAGTGGAACTTAAACCGGTTCCAGTGCCACTTCCTTCATCATTTGAATCGTCATTTGAATCGTCATTTGAATCGTCATTTGAATCGTCATTTGAATCATCATTAGATTGTAATGGGTTATCTTCATCAGGTAAATCTTCCCCATCACCTGTAGTAATTCCTGTAGATGATACAATAATTGTTAATTCAGCAGAATTATAATTTCCTCCAGATACTAAAATATCAATAGTGCCTTCTTGAGCTATAAATTCTGCTTGACCAGCATCATCGGTTACCATACTAAAAATTGTCCATAATCCATCCTTTTTACCGGTAACAGAAAGACTGTCTATTGGAGCATTATTTTCATTTACTACATTAATTGTAATAGTATCTCCGATCTTAGGATCTGCAGGGCTAAAACTAAGGAATATATCACTTACTTCAGGTGGTTCAGGATTTGGTTCTGCTACGATTACTTCATCATTTATGGCTGAAACTATTGTTGCAGAATCACCTTCACCGATTTGTGCAATAGATAAGATTGTATATTCCCCTACAGGAGATGAAAGAATTGGTAGTTGTAAATCAGCACTAGATCCTTGACCCCATGCAATTGAGTCAATATTAGATAGAAGCTTATCAATTAATTCAAAAATTTCTTCAGGAGTATCTATATCATTCCCTCCATCAGTTTCATGCCATGAATTTTCAACCGAATTACAAAAATAATCTCCATCATACTCCCCTATATCAATATAAATTTCATTAATATGTTCGTTTAAAATTAATTCGTAATCTCCAATCTCATTTATTTCATAATTTGCATACCAGTTTTCGTAATCCCATTCCTCTTGATACCAATCTCTTACTGGAGAAATAATCTTTCCTTCACTATCTTTTAGATAAGCATCAGTTGGATTAGGTGGTGTTTCTGAACTCCATTTATTCATATCTACATCTATTCTAGTTCTAATGTTTGATTCTCCATAAGAGGTATCTGTATCCCAGTCGTAATCATTTCTATCTTCACACCAAACATCAGATTCGATTCTAACGTTGTTTAAATCTCCTTCTTGAGCAACCCAACCAACTTCATTTCTTACTCCTTCACCATAAATAAACTCTGTAAATGCAGAAAAGTCAATTGTTGCAGGGTCAAAACCCTCTTTTGGAGTTGCAACGGCAAGTATTCTAGATGCTGGCCCATCTTCATCACTTAGTGCAATGTTTGTTGTTTGTCCTGGTCCAAGATCACCAGTTAATTTTAATGAAGCAGGATTATTTAATACAATTCCAATATGTAATGCATTAGGGAACAACTGATCACTCGAATCGTCCTCATCATCCCAATCGTCCTCATCATCCTCATCATTGCTGCTATCCATCGCTACAGCAGCAAATAGATACATAGGTGCTTTTAAATCAACTTCCCAATTTTGGGCTGAGTCAGAACATGAAAATTCTAATTCTGTTGCCATTTCTTCGTCACCTTCTTCATCTCCAGTCCATTCATCATGAGATACATCAGGGAATGCATCACGAAGATTTAATGGCACTAAACCTGCAAAAATTGTATGACCTTCTTCACAAGGAATATTTGAAGGTGCTATAGAAATACCCGTACTTAAATCAGCTCTTTCAGAAATATATACAGGGAGCCCTCCAAAAGTAGTTTCTTGATTTAAATCCCCACCAATTGAAATACTTCCTTCAGTGACTCCAGCTAAATTCATTCCAATTCCGACCATTTCTTTACCATCAGCTCGAGTTACCTTTGCTTGTGCAATTGAAATGTATGCGCCTGGAAGTGTAGGAGTTACTGACATAACTGCATCTCCATCACTATTTGAAGTCATAATTTCTTCTTTCATAACTTCAAATGGCCCATCTGTAATGAAACTATCAATTATTGCAGGACTTGGAGTTGTAGTATACCATGATCTTAATTGACAATATTCCCATTGTCCCCATTCAAAGCTTCGTATGTCCCAAGAATACCACGTATTATCCTCCTCGTCATCGTGGTTATCATCTTCATGATTTTCATGTGTTCTTTCAAAACCTTCTCTGCCTAGATAAGTGAACCAATGAACATATGAGTTACTATTTTCATCAATATATTCTATTGAAATATCAAATTCAGTATCTTCTGCATCATAATATACATGGTCTTCAGAACCCATATAATTGCTCCAAACAGGATCCTCATCACCGCCGATATGGGTTTCGGTTCCATCTCCCCAATCAATATGAATTTCAACTATTTCTGGAGTGTTGTAATCGTATGAAGGACCATCCCATTCTTGAACTCTTAATTCTAAATTAATTCTATCTTGGGTTTGTCCACCTTCTTCCGTCTGGTCTTCAACATTTCCTGCAGTATACATACAATCTGGAGTACCATGCACTGGGAATTGCTCAGTTCTTTCAAACCCAATACCTGAGTTAGTCTTTCCACTTGTGGTTATTTCTGCAATCCCAAAATTTCCATTAGCGCTTGAAATATCTAATTCCCAACCATCCGAATCTCCTTCATTTTGGAAAGAATGTTGGAATGATAATTGATCATAAAGATAAATATCTTCTCCGTCCATATTTCCTCTGGGGTTGATTTCAACGTCTAAATTGCCATTGATATCATCAGCAGAATAAGTTCCAATTATCAAATCTGGATTACCATTATCGTATGTTTGAATTTCAACTTCACCTTCAATATCAAAATCTCCAACTGCATCTTCAGCAACTTGTGGAGAGATTCTCAAAATAGCCAAATCTATTTCAGCATTTTCTACAGGGCCATCATGAGAATAGGCGGTTGCTTTTACATTGTAATCACTATTCACGCTAGTAGTTTCATCTTGAGTCACTAAAACACCCACAGCTGAAACAATAAAAGTTTCATCATTATTTTCCCAAGCCATTGATTCTAATAATGTAGGGAACAATTTTTCCATTTCTAAAACAGCATCTCTAACTTTACATTCATCACAAGGAGGAACAAAATTAATCAAAGGTTGTGTAAAACTCCATTCAGCATCTTCTATTGTTGAAACTGAAAGACGGCCATGATATCTGAAATCGTTACCATCTCTAACCAAATCTGTACTTTCAACGCTTCCAAATTCATTTGTCATTGCAATAGTGAATTTATTTGGAACATCATCTCTATATTCTTCCCAAGTCCACCAATCTTCAGGGTTTATTTCAAGGCTCACACCTAAATCTAAGACATTTCTATCGTAAATGCTTGTTACAATTTTCTCTATTTCAGGTGTACAATTATTTTCTTCACCTTCATCATCTTCATCGAAATCATTACAATTGTCTCCAAATATAATTGTTTCATCATCTTTCCCTTCTTCATTCCACCAACTATTGTAATAATGACTCTTGCTAGATTGTTCAATCCATTGTCCAAATTCTTCAATAGATTCACCTAGGTCTTCCCATACAGGGCTTTCTAGAGATGTAAATACATGACTAACAATATCTTCAGGTAATGAATTGAAATTATCAAATGCATCATTTACCCAAGGCGAATTTGCTTCCATTTTAGCAGTCCAAGCTTGGCCTTCAGATGTATCTAACAATAATTCATATTCCCATGTTATTTCTCCTTCATCATCTGGAATTTCATCACCATTTAAATCTTGAACATCCACATCCATTTCTGCCATTCTTACAATTAATTTTTGAATGGGAGTCATACTGTCAATGTCTTCATTAAGTAGGGGTTCAACCCAGGCTTCTAAAGCATTTGTTATTGCTTCAGGATGGTCTGAAACTGCCAATAGAGCAAGGTTATGTAAAATATTTTGAATTGATTGAAACGGTAATTGGTTGTTTGCTAGATTATCAATAGATTCTTTCAAAGCACTCCATTCATTACTTCCAACCAGTGCATTATATGCTGCTTCAAAATCTCCAGTATTTTCAAATCTTGTAAAATTCTCAATTGGATCAAACATTTGTGCATAATCAATTATTTCTCCGAAATCTTCCATAACTCTTGGAAGAGGGAATTCATCTCCATATAGTAATAAACCAGTAATCATCATTAAGCCAGCATCAACATCATTTGAATTAAGAAATTCCATTAATGCTTCTAAGAAATTTGAACCTGCTTCCAGGTCGTAGTTGTTGCGACCAGCGTCAATCATGCTGTTCCAAAGTTGTTCACTACCCCCAGGTCCACTACCTTTTGTTGCAGTTTCCACAAAATTTGTCCATCCACCATTTGAAGTTCCAGCAGATTTTAATGAGTCAAATTCGGATTTTATTTCCTCTAAAGGATTTGCAGTATCCCAAGCAGTATCTAATGGTTGTAAAACATGATTCTCAAATTTTTCAAACAATAACTTTGTAATTTGTGTAGAATCATCAACCGCAATCATCGTTGGGCTATTTTCTGCTTTAATTGCCGCTCCATACATTCCGCCTAGTGAAGTAACTGGAATTGTATAAATTCCTTCCCAAGTCATAGTTCCAGGATCATTTTCATGAACTCCAGTTTTTTGAAGAACTACAGTAGAAACAATTGTACCATCTAATGGTAACTCACCATTTATTGCATCAATTGGGTCCATGTCATATCTAAGTATATCAGCAGTAACTTGTGTAGAACTAATATGCCCTCTCGTGTGTGCAAAAATTTGAACATCACTACCAATAGATGCAAATTTTGTTGTTACAAACCCATCAATACTCAAAGTAGTTCCATTCTCTGTATTTGAATTTGGTGCAGGTATTTGAGCGATTACTGGAGATAATGACATTCCAATAAGTACAAAAATAATTAATATAGCATTCCTTTTCATATTTTAGTCCAAACATCTTTTATTAATAGAGGTATTTATTATTAGTTTTATAAATAAATTATGGATTTTAAATTTATTTTTTTAATATAACCAATTTAATATTATTTTCCGTATCAGAGATAGAAGCACATCCAAAACTCTCATAATCTATTTCAGTCCAAAAACCGTTAGTTTGTATGAATGTGCTACTAGGTAAGTCTAGAATATCTAACCATAGGCTCATGGGGGCAATTATATTATTATTAACAACCTCAATTTCCCAAGTTTTTAATGCTAAAATATCCTCTTCATTCTCATTACAAAAAATATTATGAATATTCACTTCATTATTGATTTTAAACAATTCACGTAATTTGTTATTCTTTTCTGGTGTTGCATTTGTTGTTTCTAAATTTGTTAATTGTATTAAGTCATTATAGTGTGATAAAATTATAGGCGCTTCAATTTGCTTTTTTGTTGAAGTTAGATTTATGTCAGGATTCAATGCTTTTTCACAAGATAAACTATTTGGTAGGCACCCTTGAACATTTAATGAATTGTCAATGAGATTTTGAGCTAGTAACCAAGGCCCAGTCCGACTTTCCCTATTTTCATCAATTGTAATGAATGCTGCTTTGTAACGATCATTTAATTCCCATTTTGGTGGATCATGATGAATCATAATGTGTGTGAATGTATCTAATTCCTCACCACCACTAGCATTCCATTCAATTGTAAACCATTCTTTACTAACGAAGTTGGAATCAATATATTCTTTGAGGTAGGTAATACTTAGTATGCCTTCAACTCTACCTAAACCCCCCATTTGATTACGAATATTTTGAATTTCTACATCACCAATTATTTGGATGCCAACAGGTGTTTTATTACAAGAATTACACCCTTCACTTTCAATTGAATTAACAGTTAAATTTACGGTTGCTATTGCACCTGTTCTTATATTTTCATCTAATCCTAAAGCATCCATTGCAGCTCTGGTTGAAAGTATAACAGTACCTTGGATACTATCTATTTCTAATTCATTATCGTTTTCAATTATTTTTTCATTCGTACTAATAGATGTGGATGCAAGAATTATGATAATAAATATCACATACTCAATTATATGATTAGATTCTAAATTAAGCCCATTCACATTATTCTCCAGAAGGCTTTACTTCTTTGAGACTATCTACGATTGGGGGCTTCATAAGTAGACTTGTGAACACTCCTGTGCAACCCGCAATGAAGAATGCACCAAATGTTGCATGAATGGACCATCCCAGAGGATAAATTATTCCTCCGTTTATGAACACATCAAATTTATTTTTATTTTCTGCTTTTACTATAAGCCCTAAGTATTTCCCTTCATTATTTGTTTCCAAAAAAAATAACCAAATAAACAACTAAAAATGTGAGTAATACTAATACTAAATGAAATTTCGTTGATAAAGAAATTCCAAGATTCAAATACTATTACGGTTCCAGGTAATACAAATTTAAATTTTGAAAGGTGACTCATAGAACCTATAATCCCCATAAATCCACTAGAAGCCCCCATCCAATTTCTTTCTAACATGTATGAAAAAATTTCTAAATGAGGAAATAAAAAAAACCCAAAATTAGAAACTAACCCACCAAGTAATGCAATCGAAACAATCGTACTAAAAAATACCAATATTGTGTTTTTTGTACCCACTATGGCTTCAAATGATTGCACAAAAATAAGAAATGAAATAGTTGTAAATCTGATATGTTGCGAACTATTGTAAAAAAAGGGTGCACTGAAAAAAGAAGTTAAATATTGAATAGGTTCTTTGATATTTTCATGCCAAATTGCAGCAGAACATCCAATTTTTTCGTTAATTGTAATGCAATTTGTTGAACTCATTTCTCCTAAAAAATACCATATTAACCAAATTATAATTAAGAAATTATATGTAAAAAACCTAGAAAAATATGCTTGTAAAAAATTTAATCTAACTCCTTCTGAATTTTTCCAAGGCAATACAATAGGAATTAATGGCAACTCATTATTATATTTCAAGAATAACACCAAAGCTCATTTTTGGAATTTATTCATCCATTAATAATTGAATATCTTCTACAAATTTTACATGATCCCAATTATAACCAGTCCATGCAATTCTGCGATTATGTTCTTTATCTAAAATAAATGTAACCGTACTATGGCCTATATTATATTCTATATTGGAAGTACCACTTTCTTCTTCCCCAAGACTTTGAATATAATTTGTGATATGTGTCGAAACCGTCTCAAGCATTTTAGTATCATTTAAATTAAATTCACACCATTGGTATATTTCTTGAATAATTTCATCATAATGCCCACTTTCTTGTATGTATTCTAACCCACAAAGCTCATGATTTCTGATTTCAATAGGCAAATTATTAACTTCCACAATCTCATTATTAATTATCGCTATGTTTTTAATTTCAGAATTATACAAAGCGTTTAAATTTTCAGAATTAATGTCTAATTGGTTATTTTCCCATACTTTATTTGTTTCATTCCAAATCATGAATTGCCAATTTTCAAGTAAATCACCATTAATCATACTTAGAGCTTCAGTTCCATTATTGCTAGTGATTTCATAAGATATATTTTCTGAATTTAATGATTCTAAGATTAGGTTCCACCCGGTTGTATTTTCATCTAACTCGTTTGAATCAATAGTTAAAAATATTGATTCAGTTCCATTATTGATTGTTAACGAATGATTTTCAGAATTTAGATAGTCTGTATCATTAGTGCTTAAATTAGTATGTTGTGATAACATATTTTCAATATGATTTATTGCACTTGGTGTTTTTACATGTCTCTGCCCATTCTCACTAAACATATTCCAATGTTCTAAAACAATCCACAAGTCATCGTACATATTGTCTGATGCATTAACTGGATTTTCATCTGTTGTATGTGCTTGAATAAATGAAGCATTAACTATAATCGAAAAAGAATCCCAAACAGACTTTGAAACTTCATACTCTGGATGAGTTAAATGATTCCAATTATATCCTAAATCTTCATGCCAGTGCTCCTTCATTTTTTCTGGAGTATCCGTCAATGGGTCAATAGAGATTGAAAGAAAAACCACATCTTGCCCATAAGAATCTCCTAATGCATCTTTTGCTAGATTCATATTATATTCAATCATTGGGCAAAAATCTGGACACGTAGTAAATGTAAAAGCAACCACAACAATTTTACCTTCAAAATCAGATAGTGAAACGTTTTCCCCATCTTGATTAATCAAAATAAAATCTGGTGCAGGAGAACCTGGCCATTCAGTTCCGTGAAATTGTGGCCATGCATCTTCAGAAGGTGATCCAAAACATCCTGAAATTAATACAAAGACAATTAATGCCGAAACAAACTTTTTCATAAATATAATTCGCTAGTTAATGATATTTAAAAGTATATTTTATTGCCTATTTTGTATTTACAATTCCATCGTAGTTATTTCCCATATACGCTCCCCATGTAATGCTTGTTGGTGAAGGAATATTTAGGTCAGTTCTGTACATGTTCCAAGTCCCTGTAGGGGAATCAAAAGATGATGAAGATGTTGTGATCATTTCTAAATCCCCATCATTATCTAGATCTGTAATTAATGGGCTTGCTACACTAATGCCTGCACGATTAAAAATAAGAGAATTGGAGTTATCACAAGGATTCCAAATTAACACTTCATGAGACAATTCAGGAGTAGTAGGGCCATTTTCATTGAATTCAACCATTCCTCTAATCATTACTACTTCATCTAAATTATCCCCGTTCAAATCTATGGCCAAAGGACTAGCAGCGGAGATGTGCTTAGTTTCTTCCATCCAAGAAACAATACCAGTACCTCCATCTATTTGTGCCGTCCAAAAGGAAGTGTATTGTGGCCATTCTCCTATTGTATAATGTACAAAAATGTCTGGAGTTGAATCTTCTGAAAAATATCCCGCAGCCGGTGTTGCCCATGTTTCAGTATTTTCCGCAGTTCCATTTTCTGCATATTCTTTAGCATCAACTTCCCATATTGTTGAGAAATCATTACCATTGATTGCTATAGTTCTTCCATCAAACATTGTAACCACAATGTCTAATACTTCATCATTTGTTAAGTCTAGAATTATTGGTGTTGAAATCAATCCTTTTTCTATATTATTGCTTGGTGAAACAATTTCTGTTGCATTAGAAATATCTCCATTCAATATTGCATCAATAGAAGTTGACCAGAGGCTTCCATGCCATGTTTCCCCCCCAGTACCAAATAGAATTTGAGTTTCCATTGAAGGATGCGGATTGTATACTATTGGAGACATGTATGTTTCCATATTATCTGGGGTATCTGCAACACCTAAGATTTCACCAGATGCGCCAGATAATATCATGAGGTATCCATTTTCTCTTTCTTGATTTGGTGCTTTAGTAGGGTCCCCTCCATTTGAGGTTAACCAATCAAAAACACCATCACCATCAATATCGTTAATGAATTGTCCAGTATAAAATTGATACCAATTTTCTCTTTCAGAACTATTTGAATCAAATGACCAAATTAAATCTCCACTTTGCCCATCAATTGCTTTTAGCTGGTCCCCTCTTCCTCCTAAGATTACATCAAGTTCTCCATCACCATCTAAATCTTCAAATTGTGCTGATGAAAACATTTCTTGACCCGTTTTAAAATCCCACAAGATATTTCCATTATTTCCATCAATTGCAACAATTGAACCTTTTGCAGGAACTTCCATTCCCGTGCCAATTACAATATCAAGAATATTGTCCCCATTAAGATCAGCAGCATGAGGTGAAGAAAAGGTGTTATATTCTCCCGAGATTTCCCAGATATTTTCAAATTTATTTGTGGATATTAAACAATTATTGGTATCTTCCGATGTTGATTCTCCAAAACAACCAGCAAACAAAGACAAGATGATTAATGTAGATAATATCTTATTCACAAGCATAACTTGTTAATCTTTAATATTTAAGTTAAGGCGCTGTAGAAGAGTAACTTCCAATAAATTCAGGAGAACACCATGCAGGCAATCCCATTACGCTTCCTGGACTAGTAAATGCAATACCAATAAATAGAATTATTACAAAGATAAATGGAAATGCGAATGTATATGTTAGTTCTCTTTCATCATCCCACAAGTGCATAAAGAATGCTGCGATTCCAAAAAATTTGACAATACCAACACTTACTAGTGCAAAAACAGTGGCTCCATAAGTCAAACTAAGATATACCGCACCAACCTCTATTGCAGTAAATATCATTAAAATTACAAAATTCCAAAAATATACGTCTTGACCTGTTTTATCATGTAACCATTTTTGCCAGCCTGTTTGATGTTCACCCATTTTTTTTCACCTCTAATATAGATAGAATGCTGGGAATATTACTACCCATGCTAAATCAACAAAGTGCCAATAAAGCCCGTAATATTCAATACTTTGTGCATTATTTGGATCCCAGCCACCAATATGCGCTTTGTAAATAAAGTATGTAATGAATATTAATCCTACAAACACATGTATTCCGTGTGCTCCAGTAGTTACATAGAAGAAACTTCCTGCAAGAGTAGAAATTGTGAAATCATAATCATGAATTAAGTGATTCCATTCCCATAGTTTTAGAATTAGGAAAAGAGTTCCTAGTGCTAGAGTCATTGCTAAATAATTTCTTACTTTTTTATTGCGGACATTAGGTTCTAAATCTGTATTCTTTGCTGCTTTAAGTGCTAACACTACTGTGAATGAAGATAAAATCAAAGCAAAAGTGTTTATTGCTCCAGGTAGTAATGTCATAAAATCTGCAGTAATATATTCTGCAGCCACATGATGATAGGCAGGAACACCATCTGCCGCCACCCAAAACGAATTATTTACTAATCCGTTTGTTGCTATTTCACAAGCTTCTTCTTTGACGTGGTGATGATCATCAAAACATTTCTTTACAATTGAATCGACTGTTCCTTCAGCACCAAGTGTATCAATTGCTTCTTGAGCTTTATCTCGAAGAGTCCAATGAGTATTCCAGTTCGACCTCATTCTCATATATGCCCCAAAGAATGAACCAAAAATCATTACTTCAGACATTAAGAAAAGCCAAATTCCAGCTTTCCTAATTTTCATTCCACCAAATGGAGTACCAAAAGCCACTAATTCACCCATTTTTTCAGAACCATCAAATGGTAAATCGCCTTTCCACCAAGTAAATAATCCCCAAGTAAGAACAGCAATACCTATGGCTGTGATTCCCATACTCGCTTCTGAAAAACCATATAGGAACATCATTGTACCTAAGGATGCAATTATTGGTGCCCAAGATCCGTGATGGCCATGGTCATCATGATCATCATAACTCATTTTGAATCACTCCCTTTCCACATCTTTGAAAATAAACCACCTTTTGGTTCTGCTGAATGGTGGATGTTTGCATCTCCCTGAGTAGGTATTTCATGGAAACTTGGAGTTGGTGGTGGTGAGGATGTCGTCCATTCTAAACTCC
>CETB01052422.1_pt1 | contig 13616 bp, 8 predicted proteins | sample 356381 | NCBI WGS metagenome assembly CETB01 (sample SAMEA2622545, study PRJEB7988) | marine metagenome | biome: marine biome (ENVO:00000447); feature: deep chlorophyll maximum layer (ENVO:xxxxxxxx); material: "saline water (ENVO:00002010), including plankton (ENVO:xxxxxxxx)" | depth 155 m | reverse complement strand
ATTGAGGTCATGATTCCATTGAACATTGCAAGCATCATAATCGACATTGCGGTCCAGCCAAGTGCATCAAGATAAGGAATAAATTGGAAAGCGGCAATTGTTCCAAAATCACCAATGCTACAGCCAATCAAGCACCACTTGGTATTGTGTGCTGATTGTTTCCATACACTTCCATCTCGCCAATGGAATTCTTCTCCAAGGCCATCCACGGTGTATCCGATTGCTCGCACTGCACTGGACAAATTTTCTCTTGATGAGCCAGAGTGAGAAATGACTGCAGTTCCTTGCTCATGAGAGACTTCGGCGGAACTAACACCAGATACTAATTGAAGAGCATCGCGAACTCTAGATGAACATCCGTCACAGGTCATTCCCCCAACTTCGAGCGTGATGGTATCTGACATGTATACAACCCCGCTGAATTAGTCTTTGAACCCTTGCAATTGTCCATAAGCGCCCTTCGGGCGAACCCCTCAAGTTCAAGACGACATCTCAGTTCGGGTGCTTCGATGGTAGTGCCGACCCAAGCAGGTGACCTTGATCCGGTTGCCCTAGAGGCTGCCCTAATGCAAACTTGGAGCGATGAGAATACATTCGCCCAGAGCATTGAGGAGCGCCGCGAAGGAGAATCTCCTTTCACCTTCCTAGAAGGTCCGCCTACTGCTAACGGAAAACCTGGTATTCATCACGTTATTTCTCGTCTATTCAAGGACTTAGTTTGTCGATGGAAGACTATGGAAGGGTACATCGTGGAAAGAAAGGCTGGTTGGGATACTCACGGACTTCCTGTTGAAATCGAAGTTCAAAAACAACTGGATTTGATGAGTAATGAAGCGATTGAGGCCTACGGAATGGAAGCATTCAATCAGAAATGTAAGGAGAGTGTTTGGACTTACGAACAAGCATGGCGAGAAATGACCGAAAGAATGGGTTTCTGGGTCGATATGGATGACCCGTACGTTACCTTACACGATGAATTCATTGAATCTGCTTGGTGGTCTTTGAAGCAAATGTTCGACAAAGGATTGTTGTTCAGAGGCCATAAGGTCCTACCTTATTGCCCCCAAACAGGAACCAGCTATTCCAGTCATGAAGTTGCTCTTGGGTACAAGGAAGTTTCAGAACCTGCGGTTTTTGTTAAGTTCAAATTGTTAGATGATGATGCTTCTGTTTTGGCTTGGACAACCACTCCTTGGACACTACCTGGAAATGTTGGACTCGCAGTTGGGCCAGATGTGACTTATGTTCGAGTCAAGATTACAGCCCCACCGTCAGACTCATGGGAGGGACGTGGCGGATCTCCAATAGAAGAAGAATTGATTCTTGCCAAGGATCTAATGAGTACAGTTTTGAGGCATCAAGTGAAAGTTATTGACGAATTCCCAGGCTCAAATTTAGTCGGTGTGTCATACCAACCTCTGTTTGAAGGTGCAATTGATGGATCGAATCATCCCGCTTCTTGGACAATCGTAGGCGCTGACTTCGTTACTACTACTGACGGTACAGGTGTTGTACACACAGCGGTAATGTATGGTGAAGACGATTACAATCTCGGAATGAAGGAAGGTTTTCCTGCTCAACATACCGTTGGAATGGATGGAAGGTTTGTTGAAGGAACTCATATGCAACTTGACGGAAGATACGTCAAGGATTGTGATTCCGATATTATTGACCTACTCGCAGAGCAAAATTCACTCTACAGAGAGCACACATATACTCACGATTACCCACATTGTTGGCGAACCGATCATCCTCTGTTGTACTATGCAATGGACAGCTGGTTCGTTCGAATGACTGCGGTCAAGGAACAAATCCTGCAATACAATTCCGAAGTAGAATGGGCTCCTTCGTGGACTGGTGAAAAGCGCATGGGTGAATGGCTTTCCAACATCAAAGATTGGGCGATTAGTCGAGAAAGATATTGGGGGACTCCAATCCCAGTTTGGATTTGCCAAGAATGTGGTAAGGAACACTGCATAGGAAGTATCGATGAAATGGAGGAAATGAAAACCGCTGGTTCCTCAATGCCTCCAGAATTACACAGACCCTATGTTGACGATGTAAAATTGCACTGCCCATCTGATGGATGTTCTGGAGAAATGATTCGAGAGCCCTATGTCATGGATTGTTGGTTCGATTCCGGATGTGCTTCTTTCGCCCAATGGCATTATCCATTTGAGAATCATGATAAATTCGACGGTTCATTCCCTGTGGACTACATTTGCGAGGCTGTCGACCAAACCCGTGGTTGGTTCTATTCGCTAATGGCAGTATCTACTACGGTATTCGACAGCATATGCTACAGAAGATGCCTCTCATTGGGTCATATTCTGGATAAAGATGGTAAGAAAATGTCGAAATCAAGAGGGAATGTTGTCAATCCCTGGGACCATTTCAACAAGGAAGGTTCAGATTCAATTCGCTGGTATATGATGACACAAAGTGCCCCTTGGTCACCGACCAATTTCGACCCTAACGGAGTTCGCGAGTCATATGCTAAGATGTTCCTGACTCTTTGGAATGTTCATCGATTCCATGCAGACTATGCCGCACTTGATGGCTTTGACCCTGATGAGGAGGAGGGCTTTGTTGAGGTATCTGAAAGAAGTCCACTCGACCGTTGGATCCTCTCAAGGTTACATACGGTTTCCAATGCTTATCACGACCAATTCGTTGCTTGGGATTTTCATAAAGCAGGTAGGGATTTGGAATCATTCGTTGTTAATGACTTGTCCAATTGGTATGTACGCAGAAGTCGTAGACGACTTTGGGATGAGGCCGATTCAAGCGATAAGCGAGCCTGTCAGCACACCCTCCACGAAGTGCTTCTCACAGTTTGCCGCCTGATGGCCCCGGTAGCTCCATTCATGCCAGATCGGATTCATCGAGACCTGACTGGAGTATCTGTACATCTTGCTGATTGGCCGGCTGGCTCGAAATTAGTAGATTCCAACCTACCACCTCAGGACTGGGCATTGGAGCAAGAGATGGCCTTGATTCGAACGTTAGCAGAAACCGGACGTCGAATTCGGGTTGAAGCGGATCGTAGACAGCGACTACCATGCAAGTCCGGATGGATAGTTGGTGGCCCGGACATTTCACAATTCCATGATTTATTGTCTGAAGAGTTGAATGTTGAATCACTGACTACGGAAGATGACCTCGAGCGCTTCCAAAGAATCGTTATCGAACCGAACAGAAAGTCACTTGGTGCAAAGTGCCGTCAAGATTTGCCCGCGGTTCTAGCATTGCTCGCACAAGCGGATCCCGAGAACCTACTACTCGAAATTGACACAGGAATCTGTATCCTTGAAGGATATGACATAACAATGGAAGATATAGAAATTCGTAGAGTCGAACAAGAAGGTTATGCTGCAGCAACAATTTCTGACGAGGACATAGGAGATGTCTCTTTGGTACTCGACATGGTTTTGGACCAAGACTTGCTATCCAAAGGTCTGGCTCGTGATATTATTCGTAGAGTACAATCAAAGCGTAAGGACCTCGATCTTGATGTTGAAGCCACAATTAATCTGGCTGTCTGGATTGATGGGCTTGACTTGTCAGACTCCGACTGGGGTCACCTTCAATCTGAAGTCAGGGCGGGTTCAGCAAGCCTGAACCAAGGCATTGCAAAGGGAGACAACTTCGAAGTTGATGGTGTCTCGGTGACCTTTGATGTAGAATCTTAGATTCAAATTGCAATTAAAGGACCATATTTAGCTGGCAAAAGTAACTCTAGGCCGAACAATGGGTCAGGGTCTGTTGAATCATGGTAAGCGATAAATGAACCACCATCTGGTAGAATTCCCATACTTGCAAAGTCAAACCGAATGTCATTTCCTGCACCAGATGTTGAATCTAGGTCGCCTTGACCAAGATAGGTCATTGAATCGGGTTCGAGAGATTCCGAGAAGCCTCGAACATGCCAGGCAACATCAACATCAGGGCCTTCTGCACTCTGATATCTTATATTTACAACCATTAAATCGTGAACTCCGCTTGAATGCCATTCCCATTCTTCAATTTCAGTAGCGACTCCGCTTATGTTGTAATCCTGTAAATCCCAAGTTTCTCCCCCATCCCAGGACATGTAGTGTGAAACCCCAACACCGCCTGACAACCCGCCAAAGCAATGTAGAGCCGATGACGAATCAAAAGCACAGTACTGAGTAGGAAGTGATGAACCATTCAGTGTTGTAGCAGACCACCAATTTAGAGAATTGTCGACGAATGCGTCGGTTCCATCAGTAAAGTAGTCTGGAAAATACAGCCCTCCTGAAGGCACGGGAAACGCTCGCATCTCTTTATGTGGTTTTGTGAAATCCCATTCAGCGCCCAATCCTTCCGCTGTCAAATCTACCTCGATTGAATCGAGGTTAGCGTCTCTGTCGGGGAAATCAAAGTAATCATAATTTAATCCATCAGTGGAAATCTGACCGCCGAGATTTGCAACTTGATGCCAGAAGTTTGAGATTACCAAAGTTGCATATTCACCATTACCATAGATTCCACCATTAATTGGACCTACGATCTCAACCTGCCAAGAGCGATCGTAGAATGGTTCGGGAGTACGATTGAAACACCAACTCCATTCCCCGTCATCTGCATCGTACAGAAAAGCATAGAATTGGTCCGCCCCACTACTACTTGGATATGGGAACCAACCCATGGAAATCAAATCTCCATTCGTGGCCTGAACGATACTACCTTCGCCAAGACCTTCTTGTCCCGGAACTGTTGGCTTCGGCTCCCTACATCCTATCTGAGATAGTACACTTGGGCGATATTCCTGCCAGGTGTGTCCTCTATCTTCTGACCAAGTTGGATACTCGCCACCAAAATTGAGAATCCAGCCTTCTTTGGTGGCCGCAAGATAGTGTTCACAGCAATTGCCCCCTTCTTCATTTCCGAAGACCGCCCAACTAGAATTACCCCAAGACTGATTACTAAATGGTGAGCTTACTTCGAAGTATCTAGCATCAGAATGACTCATTGGGTCATCGACGTAAATCATATCTTTATCCCAGTCTGGGATTGAATCGCTAGGGCTAGAAGAAGAACCACTGGAAAGACATCCGGCGAAGGACATAGTGATGACCATTAGGGCCGCACAGGCCACTCTTCCGCTACCCTGCATGACTAACGCTAGTGCTTTGCACTGGGTCAGTATTTCGGTGCTTCGCTTTCTCGATATCAAAGATTCTGATGTAAAATTGATAAATCAAATGCTTGAACTAATCGGGGTTGGATTGAAGGGGAGTATTGACTCGTGTGCTATTCGATGCGTAGAGCTCTAGCCTTGGCCCTGCTGATGTTAATGATGACGATTACACCAATGCCTGCTTCGGCACAGGGCACCGGAAATTCAATTGTAATCAATGAAATTCTAGTATCTGTTAACAATGCAAACTACGGGGGAACTGACTGGAATGGAGATGGTTCGATGGGTTCGTACAGTGATCAATATGTTGAGTTGTACAACCCTACCTCAGAAGCAATAGACATTGGCGGATGGTACCTAGATGACATTGCGGATGGGGGTTCACCTGCCTGCAGTATCAAGTGGAATACAATTGTTGAACCTGGCGGCTATATCACATTCTTTCGATCTTGGACACAAATTGAATTCGATTACTGGGATGGAGACACAATTAGAATCCTCGATGGTAATATGGATGAAATCGATGCTGTGAGTTACCAAGGAGAAGACTCCTCTTGGGATATTCCGTACGGATATGATTCAACAGGAAATTGGGCTAAACTTTCGGATGGTACTCCAACCCCGGGTGGGGTTAATGATCAGGAATGGGTAGGTGTAGCAAACGTAGTGCAAGGTAACTGCTACCCTCCTCAAGATCATATCCATAGAGGCGAATATATCCTAGAAGGCCGAGTTGTTACGATGGAATCGCAAGATTCTGTCATCGATGATGGTCGTATTCTCGTAATCGATGGAATGATTGAGGCTGTTTGGAGTGCCTCTGAGTCAATCCCATCGGCTGCAGAGGGGGTTGTATCAATTCCAACCAGTGGCACAATATATCCGGGTTTCATCGACCCACATAATCATGCGAAATACAACATTATTCCACTATGGGATCACGGAACAGATGGCTGGGATAATCGCTATCAATGGCAGGCTGAGAATTCATACAGAGAAGCGAAGGAAGTAGGTTGCTCCCTAACCGATCCTACTGCACAAAGATTTGCGGAATTAAGGGCAATTGCGGGGGGAAATACTGCACTTCAGGGAAGTTCTACATCCTATACTGACACATTCGAAACAATGCTTGCAAGAAATATAGAACTCTACAATTTTGGCAAGGATTACATACACACAAAGGTCTCAGAATTATCTTCTGATTATCAAGGAAATCATATCAAAGACGGAAACGCATCAGGTGAACTGGATGCTTGGTTCTTACACCTTGCAGAAGGAATTGATGAATCAAGTAGAGCAGAATTCGATATCTTGGTGCAAAATGATTTACTCGTTGGGGAATTGGTTGTAATTCATGGAACAGGATTAACCCAAGTAGAATTCGATGCACTCGGAAATGTAGGAGGAAGCCTTGCTTGGTCGCCTACCTCTAACCTAATCCTTTATGGAGAAACTACGGATATTGCAACTGCCAAAGCTGAAGATGTAAACATAATGATTGGACCCGATTGGGCTCCTTCAGGTTCGAAGAGTTCGATGCACGAACTGAAGACTGCAGATTGGTGGGATCAGAACGTACTTGGAGATATTTTCACCGATTATGAATTGGTTCAAACGATAACTACCAATATTGTAGATGCGATTGGTTGGGCTGATTTTACTGGTCGAATTCAACCAGGCCTTGCCGCTGATCTTGTTGTCCTCGATACCTTCCATGCCGACCCCTATCGTAACGTTGTAGAGGCAATTGACCCCGATGTACGTCTTGTGGTAATAGGAGGACTAGCCGTATTCGGTGATGTCGACATAATGCATGCCATGGACGATGAAATTCAGATTATCCAAGGAGAGGGATTCACGAAGGCCGCTGACATAACCTACGATGGAGTTCCTGAGGCAACACAAACAGTGGATGAACTAATGGCTTTCTTAGCAAATTGTAACCAAGGTGCACAAGTTCCCCTAGAGTATCTATTCACTCTCGGAGATGAGAGATACTTCGATGTTCTGAACCGTTCACAGACTTTCCAAAATGGAAGAAGCATTGACCTCTGGTCTGAATATTATGATATTGATTTAGATGAAGATGGTCACAGAGTAGGGGGTACCGTTGGGGGGGCAAATCCCATCAATACAACAATCGAACCGAATAACGGTGGTAATGGAAATAACGGAGGTGCGACTGTTCCAGAACCTGATTTGCCAAACGTGTTCGCAACATATGGGCCAAGAGGTGCGACTCTATCTCATGCTACGACTATAGATGAAGGAATACATCTCGAAAGGTGCATGTCTGATAATGTACAAACAACGCCCGAGGACAAAGAATTACTCTGTGGTTCGATTTTAGTTGTTATGCAACCTACCGATGATTGTATTGAATTGGAAGGATGGTACTGTCGATTAGAGGTAGGGGATGCTTTTGCAGTACCTAGTAAGCTTTGTGAAGATACTGGCTCTTTGCCTATTGATGTGACTTGCAGGGATGCTTGGTCATACTTGGATATTGAGGAGGAGCCCGAACCTGAACCAGAGCCAGACTTACCAGAAAGCGAAGAAGAGTCACTATTGGAGGGACCATTGTATTGGGTCGCAGTGATTTCATTGATTGGGCTTCTAGTCGCTTCGATTGTGACTATCAATCAGAACCTTCGAAGTTCAGATGAAAATGAATAATTAAGCTAATCGCCAAGTTGGCCCGTCAGGGCCATCTTCGACAATAACATCCATCGAAGTGAGTTCGTCACGAATCTCATCTGCGCGATTCCAGTCCTTTGATTGTCTAGCAATTTCCCGTTTTTTCAGTAGAGCCTCTACTTTTTCAGCAACCTTGGCTCTAGCAGAGTCCGCCCTATCTCGTATTGCTAACACCTCTTCTGAACTTGGTAGAAGCCCCAACACTTCACCTGCATAATGCTCTAACCAAGTTGCAATATCTCTGCCTGAATATTGAGAAACAACCTCTTGAATTCCAACAATCGCAGCTCTAGAATTGAAGTCGTCATTCATTGCATCCGTGATACGTTGACTGGCTTCAGATAGGTCTGTACCTGAATCTGAATCTGAAGAAAGAGATACGCCGTATGCCTCAATCAATCTCTCGTGATTCATTCTGGCATCCTCTAAGAATTCTGGAGATAAGTCAATTGGATTTCGATATGGGATACTCAGTAATGCATAGCGAAGAGTAAGTGGAGTGTAGTTCTCGAATGCTTCTCTAACCGTCCAAAAATTACCCAGACTCTTACTCATCTTTTCACCATCGACATTTACGAAGCCATTGTGCATCCAATATCCTACAACCGGCTCACATCCTGTACAACACTCGGATTGGAAAATCTCAGCCTCATGATGAGGGAATCTAAGGTCATGTCCACCACCATGTATGTCGAATTGTTCTCCAAAGTGATTGAGGGACATAGCTGAACACTCAATGTGCCAACCAGGTCTACCATCACCCCATGGGCTCTCCCAAAATGGTTCACCTGGCTTTGCTAGCTTCCAAAGGGCAAAGTCACGATGATCTCTCTTACCTGATCCGGTGTCTGCAACCCTACCTCCTGCACCTGCTCTGACCATCTCTAGGGTTTGACCAGTTAATTGTCCATATTTTTCCGGTGCTGTGTCTATCTCAAAGTACACGCCATCGCCGCCAACATAGGCGTGTCCCTTTTCTTGTAACTTAGAAATCATATCGATGATTTCTGATATGGTCTCTGTCACTCTGGGGTAGTGGTCAGCCCTAAGGACGTTCATCGCATCCATTACTTCGAAATAATCATCGATATTTCTATTAGAAACCACAGAAAAATCAACACCCTCTGAATCGGAAATATTGAGTATCTTATCATCTATATCTGTGAAGTTCTGAACATAATCGACCTCGTAGCCGCTGACTTCTAGCCAACGATGCACAAGATCGAACGATAAGTAGCAGCGAGCATGCCCTAGATGACTAGGAGAGTATGGTGTAATCCCACAGACATACATGCTAACCCTACCCTCCTCAAGAGGCGAGAATTCTCTCTTCTCGCGAGTACGTGTATCGTAGACCCTGAGAGTCATTCTGATTGCGTTGCGCGGCTTATTGGTCAAGAACCCCGCGCCGCTTCCACAAGCACGGGATACAATCCGATATGTCCATTGCGCTCTGGGTGCCATTGAACTACTATGCAAAATGTCTTGTCAGTTTGTTCAACACTCTCAATCAATTCATCATGTACGGAATAGGCAGTAACTCCGATTATAGGAGATGAAAAACTATCACTCCGCTTCTCTAGCAAGACGAGCAGCGCGAAATGACATAATGCCACAAACCATGAATGTCATACCAACTAAAATTAAGACAATGTGAGAGGAAATTGCAAGATTTGACATATCTGAAAAATTAGCAAAAACTCTCGTACCCCCAAGCACCATCAATAGTGCCAGCACCATTGATGCGTGCATCAAGTGATGACGCATGTCTGGGATCTTTTCGGATAAGATTCCGAGAATCATCAAAGGGGCACCCATGAATGAAGGAATCATAGCTGTAATAGAGGATTGGCCTGATATTATGTATGCCGCGATACCCCACAAAACAAGTATTGCTCCTTCGTAAATTGCGATTCTTGGAATGGTCAGGCCTGAGACTGTGAACTCATCACTCATGGTTACTCGTGCATTCAGTGCTATTTATGCATCACTCAGGAGCATTTGCTGCAATAGCAGCTTGAATCTCTTCGTCTCTGGCGACGATTTGCTCCCAAAGAATCTCTGCTACGTCTTTTACATCCATTTCAGCACCAACTGAATCTAGTCCATCTTTGACCATGATTGAACAGAAGGGGCATCCAACAGCAACCGTATCACAACCAGTCTCAGCAATTTCTTTCGCTCGAATTTGATTAACGCGCTTATCGGCATCTTCCTCCATCCACATTTGAGCGCCTCCCGCTCCACAACAGAATGAGTCGGTTCCATGTCTCTCAACTTCCTTATCGACTCCACCAATAATATCTCTGGGTTCGTCGACAATACCTCCTATTCTACCAAGGTAACAGGGGTCATGGAAAGTGACTGATTCTTCAGTTGATACATCCGGGAGTTTTCCTTCCTCTTGTAATTTAGCAAGTATTTCAGAGTGATGGAATACCTCTAGTTCAGCACCACCATAGTCTGCGTATTCCTTCCCTAAAGTATGGAAACAATGAGGGCAAGAAGCGACTATTCTCTTTACTCCTAATTCTTGGAAAGTCATCATATTGGTCTCAGCAAGCATTTGGAATAGGTATTCATTACCTGCGCGACGAGCAGGATCACCGGAGCATCCTTCTTGCATTCCGAGTATTCCAACATCCAATCCGGCTTCCTTTAACAATCCAATAGTCGCTCTAGCTACTTTCTGATTCCTCTCGTCAAAACTCGCGGCGCAACCTACGAAGTAGATATATTCCGCCGGTTCACCGATTTTGATATCAAGTCCCTCTGCCCAGTTGCCACGCTCGTGCATACCGAATCCGTATGGATTTGAAGCAGACTCAAGGTTACCCATTGCAACATTCAATTCCTCTGGATATTCCATTGTCTCCATCATTGCATTTCGACGCAAATCTGTGAGTTTGGGAACGTGCTCGATGTACACCGGACAAGCATCAACACAGGCATGACAGGTAGTACATGCCCAAACTGCCTCTGCACTCATACGGTCGAGAATACTCTCATCCGGAGTTTCGCCCTTCAGTAGAATTGGAGCGTGATCATTTGCATAATCTCGTACATCATGGACGATCTGCATTGGGTTCAATGCCTTGCCAGATTCATAGGCTGGGCAAACGTCTTGACATCGTGCGCAGGTAGTACAAGCCCAGCCATCAATCAGCTGCCTCCATGAGAATTGTTCGTAACTCGCAACTCCAAATGCCTCAATGTCCAAGTCTTCCAAGGAAACTGCTTGGCCACTATCATTGACTGCTAGCGGCTGCATCTTGGCCATTGGCTCCGTATCGTAGAAGAATACGTTAGGGAATGCCATAACCAAGTGCATGTGCTTAGACATTGGAATAAGTACGAAGAAGGTACAAATCGCCAACATGTGAGCCCAATAGGCTGCGATTACCTGTCCTTCTGTGACGCCTTGTTCAGCAAACCAATACCCTAATGGCTCCCAGGTCGAGGAGGGTGATTCTCCAGATTCTACGATGAAAGAAGTAGTTGTAATTGTCATGATTAGGAAGAGAATGAAATTACCTTCCAATTGTGATTTACCCTTTAGTTTCTCAGGAGTGAATACAACTCTGCGTGCAAGTGCTGCGACACATCCAACTAGACCCATTGTGTAACCAAGTTCTACTATTCCATTCCAAGGCCCAACTAGGGCACTAGGTAATACTTCACCGGAGAACCAATTTGCAGTGGCCAAGTCAAACATGTCTGTTGAGAGCATCAAAAAGCCCCAAAACATCAGCACATGCATAATTCCAATAACTCTGTCTTCGAGCACTCTTTTCTGACCCAACCAGCCGGTGATGACTTCCATTACCCTCTTCCCCCATGAGTCAAAGCGATTGTCGCTGGAGCCAATCATTACCAGCCGAATCGCCAATTGTAGTTGGTAAAGGAAGAAGCCTATGGCTAGTCCTCCTATCACTAGGAGAATCATCCACCCATCCAGTGGGCCATAGGTCTGAAGAAGTGGGTGCTCCATCATGAATCACCTGCAGGCCTTAGGCCTGAATAGTACTTCCAAGTGTGGCCGGGCCTTCAATCAACCGCTTGCTGATTACAACACAAGTCATCTCCCCAACCCTCATTTCCCGGACATCCTAGCGAAGGACATGGTGAGGGCCTTCGCACCAGGAAAGTGCATCCTTTTCGGGGAGCATGCGGTAGTTTATGGTCATCCCGCGGTTGCTGTTGCCATTGACGCAGGAGTCGAGGTAGAATTGTCTGAATCAGACTCATGGACAATTGAAGGTATTCCTTTTGAGAGTGAGAAACATCCTCACATTTCACATATCTTGAATGATGTTTTCGATTACGGTGGAGATCCATTGAAAATTAAGATCGAAAGCGGGTTATTTTCAGCCGCTGGATTGGGATCTTCTGCAGCCCTATCGAATGCTATGGGGGCGGCTGTACTTCGAATCATGGATTCTAATGCAGAATTGGATTTGGTAAAATTGGCTAGAATCGGGCATGCGGCAGAGGCAAAAGCCCAATCTGGTCGAGCAAGTCCAACAGACACAGCAACCAGTGCCTTGGGTGGGTGTGTTGTTGTGGCTGGCGAGCAAGTCACAGGCACAAAGCACGTATTCGATGCATCGATGGTTACCCCTGAAGGAGATAGAAAATGGTCCATCTGCGAGGTAGAATTGCCTGCGGATTTGGATGCATGGTTGGTGCTTGGATTCACAGGTATCAGTTCGCCGACAGGAGAGATGGTTGCTGGAGTTGCAAAATTGTTGGAAGAAGACTCCTCCAAGGATCAAGAAATGGATGCTATTGCAATGATAACTCAAGCAGGATTAACCGCTCTAGGTGCTGGAAATCTAGAGGCGGTAGGTATTGCAATGAATGCTTGCCATGAAAGATTGCAAAATATCGGTGTTAGTAGTCCTGAACTCGATTCTCTAGTCGAGGCGGTTCGTCCTCACTCTCTCGGAGCTAAATTGACTGGAGCTGGCGGAGGTGGGTGTATGGTAGCTCTTACACAGAACCCGCAGAGAGTTGCTGAAGCCATCGAAGTTGTTGGTGGAACACCATTGATTTCACGGCTTGGTGCCGATGGCGTCAGAATTTTATCATAAATCAGGTCACTAAGCCTAATCATTCATCATTTTAAGGCTTCTTTATCACGACGATTCTTTATAAATAGTTCATAAGTGCGAGCCCCTATGAAGAGCGACGAAGAACGACTAACTGTCGTAAACGTGGTCGCCTCCACCCGAGTGGCGGAGGAACTAGACCTACCAGATATTGCCATCCAACTGAACTGCGAGTATGAACCAGAACAATTCCCTGGTGTAGTCTACCGTGTTGTAGATCCAAAACTCGCCATCCTAATGTTCCGCTCAGGCCGAGCGGTTTGTACAGGTGGAAAGAACAAGGATAACATTCACACTGGAATTGAGAGAATGATTGGTGACCTAAGGGCCGCTGGTATCGAAACATGGGAATTAGATGATGTAGAAATTGAGGTGCAAAATATGGTTGCAACTTATGCACTACACTATCCAGAGGATTACTACGGAACCGCAAGAATGGATGATAATCATACCAAAGTCATCGACGTAAAAGGCGGAATTCGTGCTGCTACAGACGAAGAAGTAGAGGCAGAAGACCCACGAATCCGAGGAATTCGTGAAGGTGAACCACTAGCAACGATGCCACGCAGATTGAATCTCAATAATTTGACCTTCCATCTGCCTTTCGATAAGGTAGAATACGAACCAGAGCAGTTCCCAGGTCT
>CETB01150339.1_pt1 | contig 13617 bp, 8 predicted proteins | sample 356381 | NCBI WGS metagenome assembly CETB01 (sample SAMEA2622545, study PRJEB7988) | marine metagenome | biome: marine biome (ENVO:00000447); feature: deep chlorophyll maximum layer (ENVO:xxxxxxxx); material: "saline water (ENVO:00002010), including plankton (ENVO:xxxxxxxx)" | depth 155 m | reverse complement strand
ACTAATAAGAAAACTCACTTATTTAATTCCAATGTTTCCCACTATGAGATGATGAGAGACATCAATCGTCAATGGCGTCAGTGGTCAATAGACGAAGAGGCAGTTTTTATTACATTTAACGGAATGTCATATGATGAAGAGCTTATTAGAAGACAATTTTATTGGAATTTATTTGAGCCATACGTCACAAATACTAATGGCAATAGTCGCTTAGATATTCTTTTGATGATGCATAACATAGCTGCTTTTTTTCCAGAGCTTTTGAGGATTCCCCTTTTTGAAGGCGGCCCAGGGATAATTTTAAAACAAGAAGAATTAGCCAAAGCCAATGGAATAAAAGTCGACGACGCTCATGATGCAATTGCTGATTGTAAGTTGATGATTGCACTACTAAAATTAATTGATCAAAAAAAGCCCAAGCTTTTAGACCACTTTTTGCGCATTTCTTCCAAGCAAGGAGTTCAAATGGAAGTTCAAAAATCAGGTTTCTTGGGGCTTGGAGAAGTTTTCAGGCGCGAAATATTTAGGTATCCAGTAGTACCATGTGGTAGCAAAGCACCTAATGATCTAATGTTCTTCGATCTAAGTTTTGAACCTAAAGAGATATTTGAACTTGATACACAAGAGATTTATTCCATGGTGCAAAAGCCTGACAAATCTGGGCCCTTTAAAAAATATGGAATTAATAAAACCATCCCCATATGTCCAAGTGAGATGATAGATAACAAAAATACTTTTGACATTGACTTTACACTTCTTGAGGATAGAGCAAAGCAGGTAAGAGATAATACTGACTTTCAGTCTTTGGTAAGCCAAGCAATGGCAGATAAAATCAATAATTGGAATAATGACTTTGGTCATATTGAGCAAATGATTTATGCAGGAGGATTTCCATCAAAAGAGGATAGAGCACTAATGAATGATTTTCATCGTCTTGACTCTGCTCAAGAGAGAATTAAGATCTGTAGAAATATTAAAGGTGATCAACATAGACTATTTGCTGAAAGATTGATTTGTCAGTTTTATCCTCAAGATGCTCCAGAAGATATGATGAATCGTTATCAGCTTCTTATTACTCAGCGCTTGAATGAAGAAGGTCCTTGGGGCTCAATGAGCAAAGTAATGACAGAATTAGATAAGTTGTTAGAAAAAGATAATTCGTTAGAAACTCAAACTATCCTCGAAGATACTAAAGAGTTTTTAACTCAACGATCTATTTCGATTGACTAAATTTTAGATTTATTTTTAACCATTTGCAGAAGTTTTTGATTAAATGACATTTTATCATTTTTATGTATACTAATTTGTTCGTTAGAATAAATAAAAATATTTAAAAAATGCAATCAGCTTCGTTAAAAACTATATCCCCTCTGAGATCAGCACATACTTGCAAGATTGGAAAGATATTTAAAGAACGTAGACAATTACTCGCACTTAATCAATCAGAAGTTGCATCAAAAACATCAATCAATATAAATTATGTAAAAGGTATAGAACACGGAGATTATTCAGTATTTCCAGCAAGAATTTTTGCAGTTCAATATTTTCGTAAATACGCTGATTTTCTTGATTTAAAAATAAATTTTTTTGATATATACAACTCTTAGGGCCAGCTTTAAAAAATTTTTTTTGTTTTTTACCATGGTTTTGATAAAGAAGCCTGCGCTATTATCTTATTATTTGCCAACCTGTATAATGTCCTGAGATTTCAGACCCGTAGCTCAGTTTTGGTTAGAGCGTCGCATTGACATTGCGAAGGTCGATGGTTCAAGTCCATTCGGGTCTACCAATTTTAAGTCTAAGCAATGATAAATTCAGAAACATATTTTCGAAATTTTGAATCAATTGATAAAGAGAAAAAATCAATACTTTTTATTGCCGGTGCTGGCATGGATCACAGATTGGTTAGATCACTTAAGTTGCTTGATACAGAGTTTAATAAACCTCTAATTATTGATTTGCCTGGACATGGAGATTCAAAAGGCTCTTCAAGCAAAACTATTGAATTTTATAGTAAGTTCTTGATTGACTGTCTAGAAAGCTATGATATTAGTAACTTAAGTTTATGTGGTCACAGCATGGGTGGATTGATTGCTCTTGATATGGCAATGCAAAAAAACTTTACAGTGCAATCAATAATTTTGGTAAACAGCATTTATCCAACAAGAGTCGCAGAACCACTTCTTGCTAAAGCAAAAGTTAGTAATGGTGATGCAGCAGACTTTATTATTAAATATGGACTGCATAAAAGATTATTAGGAATAAAAAATGCTTTTTCTGAGGAAGATGATTTAGTAATGTTGGATGATTTAGAGGCATGCAACAGTTATCAACTAGATTTAAATGTTATTAAAGATTTAGAAATTCCGATATCAATTATCCTTGGCGCTAAAGATAGGTTAGTTGATTTGAAAGCCGTTGAATCATTTTCAAACGTTGTGCCCTGTGAAACGCATACAATATCTGAAGCAGGACATTTTTTATTTTTTGAGCAACCTGATGAGTTAAGTCAATTAATTACTGAGCTTGCTTAAAATTTAGTCTAAGTCCACACAAATAAAATCATTGGAATTGAGATAGCAATAATTACGCATTCCAGCGGTAAACCTAAACGCCAATAGTCTCCAAATTTATAGTTTCCAGGTGCCATGACTAAGGTATTACATTGATGCCCAATAGGTGATAAAAATGCACAACTAGCCCCAACAGCTACTGCCATTAGGAAGGGCTCAACCGGTTGACCCACTTGAAGAGCAAGATTTGCAGCAATTGGAGCCATTATTACCGCTGTTGCGGCATTGTTTACAATGTCCGATACAAACATTGTGATCACCAGGATCATTAAGATTAGCCATGGCAGAGCCATGCCATCTGTTGTTGAGGAAATAAAATTAGCAATATTCAATGAGATTCCAGAAGTCTCAAGAGCTTGCCCAACAGGAATCATGGCTGCTAGCATAACGACGACTGGCCATTCAATGTTCCTGTAAAGATTTCCATTTAAAACTCTTATTGAAATGAAAGCTATGACACAGAGCAAAAAGGCGACCACAATATCCATAATATTAAATGCAGTCAGACCTATCGCAAGCGCAAAGAAGAATAGGCTTTTTAAAAGGCGACTTCTACTTGGAATGGTTTGAAGATCCCTTTCCATTAGTGGCATCAATCCCAAATGTTTAATCCGTTCTTTGACACCCTCATCATCAATTGTCCTAACTCCTAGCAATAAAACATCACCGACTTTAAATGTTTCTCTAGCTAACCTAGTTCTAAATTTTGCTCCTTGTCTCCATAAACCAAGCAAGGCTAAATCTTCTGAAGCAAGTCTCTTAAGAAATTCATGCTTTCGTCCAATAAGTCTTGAGCCTGCTGTTACCATGACTTCAATTTCTGCTAAATCAGATTCTTTGACTGTTACCAAATCATCTGCAATTTCAAATCCGAGGGCTTCTTGAATTTTAGAAATATCATCGGGAGATGTTTTTATAACTAAAGTTTGACCAGGTTGAATTTTTCTACCCATGGAAACCCTTGAAACACTTCCGCTTTCATTGACCAGACCCATAACTTCAGTCTCTTGCCCTGAAATTTTCTTTATCTCAGAAAGCCTCATTCCAATAGCTTTGCTGTCTTCTCTGACTTTTACTTCAAAAAGATAATTTTTTAAATCAATGAGTCTAGTTGCATCGTTAGTATTTTCTCTAACCTTTACTAGTTTAAATCCAATAAAAGCGATGAAAAAAACACCCAGTATGCTTACGGCAAGGCCAACAAATGAATAGTCGAAGAAATTAAATGCTACACCTGTATATTCCTGTCGGTATTGAGCAATAATTATATTTGGAGGTGTTCCTATGACAGTATTCATCCCCCCTAGAATACTTGCGAAAGCTAAAGGCATAAGAAATTTTGAAGGATTCCATTCCATTTTTTGACACAGTGACAATGTAATAGGTAATAACAAAGCCATGGCACCAATGTTATTCATAAAGGAAGACAAAAAAGCTGCGATTATCATGATTAATATTAGATATTGATTTTCACCTAAGGTAAGTCGAGAAATAAAATTACCAGCTAAACTAACCATTCCTGCCTCTTGCAAGCCTTTGCTGATTAATAGGACCAAAGCGACCGTAATGACTGCTGGGTGTCCAAATCCTGAAAAGGCATTTTCTGCAGGCACAATTCCAAATAAAACCAGTGAAGCTAAACAGACCAAAGTCACTGCATCATAGCGCCATTTACTCCAAATAAGCAGAATCATCAAAATTGCTAAAGTGCCGGCAAGAATAGTTTGATCACTCATGCTTATTTTTTACCCTAAATTTACTCATAACAATTAACATCCTAACAAAAAAGAACATTAATTATCATTATGTTTATAGATGTGAATTTTTTGATATTACCGACTCAAGTTATAATTATTATATGAAAAGTCTTCTAGATACCTTCAACAAATTTTTTGGATTAGTAATTTTTTTAAATATTTTTCATCAAATTGTTTCAAGCGCAGGTTATTTATCATTAAACATTCCCTTGATCCAAGGACTGTATTGGATATCAATGGTTATTTACGCAATAGAGTTCATTTTAAGAGTAAGCATTGAAAAGAAATTTTCATTTTTAATTTCTGTTGATGCATTGGTTTTGATAAATCAAATATTTTTTTCTTTTTATGATTTAAGAATCTTAAGATTATTTAGATTGTTTGATATTTTTAGTCAATCAAGATTTTTACTTCCTACAAATACTCTAATTAAAACAATTGTAAAACAAAAAAATGCTTTGCTGGGATCACAAATTATGGTCATTTCAATTCTATTGGTTGTTTCCACATTTATCTATTTTCTAGAATCAGCTGTCCAGCCAGAGGTATTTGGCAGTATTCCTTCAACAATGTGGTGGGGCATAGCAACCTTAACTACCGTAGGCTATGGAGATGTTGTGCCTATGACCGATTTAGGTAAATTATTGGCCAGCTTTACAATGTTAGTTGGAATTGGAATGTTTGCTTTACCTGCAGCAATTTTAGCTTCAGCGTATTATGAAGAAATTCAAAAGAAAAATTTTCTTGTAAGTTTTGAAGCCATTGCTTCTGTACCATTGTTTCAAGAACTGCCTATAGGGGCGGTTGGTAAAATCAATGAAAAACTACAGGTGGTTTTATTGGCCGAGCATGAAACAATATTTTCAAAAGGTGATCAAGCAGACTCTATGTTTATAATTGAATATGGCAAAGTAAAAGTTGAAATAGATAACCCGGTATACTTAGTATCAGGAGATTATTTTGGTGAAATGGGTCTGCTAGGTAATGCGCCTAGAAATGCGACTATCACAGCTGCAGATGATACAAAATTACTTGAGTTAACAAAGTTAGATTTAGAGGAGCTTTCAGAAGAGCATCCAGGACTATTTAAAGAATTAGAGTTAAGCGCTTCTTCTAGAACTTCTAATTAGTCATCGCCCTTATCGGGTGCAGAAGCATGAGAAATATCTTTTGACTTTAAACCGTCTGTAGAATATTCAGATATATCTAATGGATCTGTGTTTTCAACATAAACCGAAGTTGACGGATAAGCAAATTCAGAGCCATTGCTGCGAACAATTTTAATTATTTCAAAGATGAGATTTTGTTTTATTTTAGAAAAATCAGTTAATCCAACTGGATCTGTATAACATAAAACTCTAAGGTCAATGGAGCTAGAAGCTAGTTCTTCAGTTCTAGCAAATGATTCTTGCCCAGGATTAATTGCAAATTCTTCAGAAGTATTGATAAAAGTTGAAATCTCTTTACAAATTTTTGCTAGTTGTTCTTGAGTAGTTGAATAAATCAGATTAATCGTCCAGCTAATTCTTCGATACTCCATGTTGCCATGATTAATCACCTTTACATCTGAAAGATCTTTATTAGGAACTAGCATTGGAGCAGTATCAAACATTCTAACTAAAGTAGATCTAAAGCCTATATCTTCAACTATGCCATGCAGCGAGCCGGGAACTTCAATTCGATCACCTGGCTGAAATCTATTTTCTCCTATGATTAAAAGACCTGAGATTAAATTTTTAAATAGATCCTGCGCACCAAGTGCAACAGCTACTGAGAATAATCCAAGACCTGCAACTAGGGGACCAATCTGTATACCAAAAATATCCAAGATAATTCCAAGACCAATAATCCAAATAATGATTCTTGCAGCTCGTTCAAGCCACATGGTCATAGATCTAGTTAAAACCGAGCTAGAAGTAAAGATTTGGAAAATTGGGGCAATGCCATTCGCTAATGCGCTAAAGATTGTAAATGCGATCATGGCTTTAACAAGGTTAGTTGCAAAGGTATCTGCAACGCCTGATAAAGGTAAATAGACCGTAATGAAATAAAGCGCAACGGTTATTGGTATATAGCCAAGAGGTTTTTTTAAAGACTCTAGGAGAACATCATCAACCTCTGAATCAGTATTAGCAGTTAAATTTTCTAACCATTTTAAAATTCTACCAACAAAAAAAGCTCTCCCAATAGCGCCAGCTATAAATATTAATAAAGAAATAATAATTTCTGTGATGCCAATGCCCAAGAAGCCTTCCTCCCAAACATTCATAATTATTTCTGTTAATCCTTCCATAACTCACTTAAATTATATGAAAACATTGTTGAAATGGATTCATCTGTTTTTTCTGCCAACATTGGTGGGTCAGAATCGTGAAAAGATGAATACTGCAACATTATCTTAAAATTTTCATTTACCTTAAAATCTATGGCTAGAATCATACTTGTTTTATAGTCATTCTCAAAATCATCCAAGCTGGGTTGAAAATAGATTGTTGGATTAAAAGCAATATTTTCAGCTAATTTAAAAATATTGTGTAAATAAAAACCAAAGCGATCTGTCTTCATAGATTTACTAGCAAGATTGGTTTCATCTTCAGCTAAAAAACCAGCGCCCAATCTCGCTGATGATGTTAGCTCATATCTAAGTCCAGCCCCAAGCACAGATCTCTTTTTGTAATTCCTAAAGGGATTTTCACTGTATTGAGCAAAAATTTCCCAATTAACTTTTTCATCCCCAACTAAAATGTATCTCCCATGCATGAAGGTTGATTCATCCATGGATACATCATTGGATTTTCTCTCACTTTGTTGCAGGATAAGAAATGATTCAGCACTTTTAGAGTTGTTATCAAATCTAAATTGAAGGGAATAGTAATCTCTATCTCTATTGCCTCTTGATGCATCAAGGCTAGCAGAAATATTGGTAAAAAATCCTACTTCTCCTTCACGCCTTAAATCTTCAATATTCACTATTGCTTGGCTAAGAATGCTTGTAGAAAAAAAACCAAATATTGCAAGTAAAATGAATTTAAGTTTATTTATTTTCTGCAACATAGACTCCCTCCCAATCATCAGCTGGTGGGCTTATTATATATTCCTCAATCCTTAATTTCATATGCTCATAGTATAGTGCAAGCGCATTTGAAGAGGAGGTCAATTCATCAATTAACAAGTTGGCAGTGTCCCAATTTTGGGCTCGATATTGATTTAAAAAATGCATGTGTTTTTTTAGGTAATCGTTTGTCAGTTTTATATCTGATTCAAAACAAGTAAAAATGGTTTCTGCAGATATTTTACCTTTCACAGCAATTCTATCTATTTCAACAATTTGAAAAGGGGAATCTTGTATGAAGGTATTTTCTCCAATAATCATGTTCAATCCATAATTAGATGATTGGCTTTCCAATCTAGATGCAAGATTCACTGAATCGCCTAATACGGTATAGTCAAAGCGCTTATCTGATCCCATGTTCCCAACTATGCAATCACCAGAATTAATACCAATGCCAATTTCTAGCTTAAAGGTAAGATCATCTTTCATCTGTTGATTTAATGCAGATAAAGCTTTATTCATTGCATGGGCTGCTTCAATGGCTAATTGACGATGATTGGGTTGTTCTGTCGGAGCATTCCAGAAAGCCATGATGCAATCGCCCATGTATTTATCTATGGTGCCACCATGATCTAAGATGGCATTGGATAAGACCGTAAGCAATTTATTGATAAGCTGGGTCAGGGCTTCGGGATCATCTTTATATTGCTCAGAAATTTTGGTAAACCCTCGAATATCAGAGAATAAGAAGGTCATTTCTTTTCTCTCGCCACCCAGAACTAAGGATTCATTGGATTCAGCCAATCGATTGACCATTTCAGGCGATAAATATTGAGCAAAAGCGCTCCTGACTCGACTGCGTTCAAGCTCAGTAAACAAGAAATTAAAAAAAGTTACTGTGACATATACAATTAATGCAATGATTAAAGGAGATACTGGATCAACTAGAAATAGTTTAGATTTAAAGAAGTAGTAACTTGAACTAATAATTCCACCGGAACCCACAATGAAAACGCTTAATCCTCCTATTGGTCCAAGAGCTTGGATTGATAGAGTTATAAGTATCGCCAAACCTAGCCCAGCAATAAACTCAGCTCCAAATAACCAGTCAGGCCTCTGTAAAAATTCATTGGCAAAGATTTGCTGAATAAATTGAGCAATAACAGTTACCCCAGGAATATTTTTTTCAGTGGGCGTAGATCGAAGATCTAATAATCCAGCAGCAGATGTGCCTACTAATGCAACCTTGCCTGCAAAAAACTCAGGCTCCACCTTTCCTAGTAAAACATCAGCTGCTGAAACAGATGGAATATCTTTTGTAGGAGCAAAATAAATCCATGCATTTCCATTGGCGGTGGTAGGAATAGTAAGAGGCCCTAATTTCACATGATTAATGCCTGTTTGCGATCCGTAGGCTTTTTCACTTGAAGCATTGGAGGACTTTATTTGGTAGGTTGATGCTCCAACAGCAATTCTGGTAACTTCCAACGCAAGACTTGGAATAAATTTGTCATTCACTCTTTCAAAAGTTGGTAATTGACGAACTATCGCATCGTTATTCCCTATGCTCATAGATCCAATTCCTTGGGCAGCTTCGTCTAATAATTTAATATTTGTTTGTGCTCCTGAAAAATTTGTAATGAATTGCTTTGGGTCATCTCCTTGGATCACTAAGCCGAATTTATTTTTAGGAGAGATAGATTGATTTTTTAAATTCAATGCTTGGCCTAATGCAACTGTGCCATGATTAACAATGGCTTCTGCAAAGAGGTGATCGTTATTAGGAAGTGCATTTAATTCTTTGCTTAAGAGCTCATTTTCAGGATAGGCTGAAATCAAATTTTGTGGATTGGTTCTATCAGGCTCTGCAAAGACTATATCAAAACCTAAGGCTGCAGCTAAGTATGTTTGATTGGTTAATTTAGCCAAATGATTACGTGACCATGGCCATTGACCAATTTGAGACAGAGAACCGTCATCAATATCAATGATAACAACAGGATCATCTTTATAAACTTCTCTTGGTAAAGCTTTTTGCAAAGTGTCAAAAGAATAATTTTGTAAATTCGTAAATATTTGCAAAGGATTGATTATGGGCAGAAAACTTATTAAGACCGCAAAAAAAAGCAGACCATGTTTGGAGAATTTTTTAAAATCTCTTTTCATAAAGTTTTTTGTAACCCCCAGAACTTAATTTATCGCCCTTAGACTGCTATTTTGTCATCTTTTGATTATAATATCGCGAAATTCCAAAGGATTAACTAGATATATTTTAGAATGAGTTTTCCGAGAACATTTCTTTTTGGACTGCTAATTTTTGTAGTTTCAATATATTTACCAGCACAAAATGTTGCACCAGCAATATCTAATCCGCAAGAGCTTGCAACTATTGAGAAAAAAAAAGAAGAAGTTTTTAAACGATTATTCAAAGATCCAACTAATCTTTCATTGCTCTTTGAGTATGCTAATTTATCAATCATGGTTGGAGACCTTGAAGGAGCCATAGGGGTTTTTGAACAAATGCTTATTTATGACTCTGAGCTACCAAGAATTAGATTAGAGCTTGGAGTTTTATATTATCGATTAGGCGCTTTTGCTTTAGCAAATAATTACCTTAAAAGTGTAAAGGAATATAATCCTCCACCAGAAGTTGAGGCAAAGGTAGATGAATTTTTGGAGGCTATAGTGTCTGCAGAGAATCCTTTTCAATGGCAACAAAATATCAGTATTGGATTTAAGAGAACTTCCAATGGAAATTCAGGTATTAATGCAGATTTTATTGATATTGGTGATTTTTTGCTGGATGTAGATCCCGAGAGCAAAAGGAAAAGTGATAGATCAAATTTATACAATTACTCATTTAGTCTTGATTATGATCTCAACCATCCCAGAGGGGATAACGTGCAATATTTTTTTAGTTATGGTGCTGATCGATTAGATACATTTACTCAATTTGATGTACAAAGCAACGTCTTCTCAGCCAGGCGAAACTTCAATTTGGATGAGAATTTTTTTACTTTTTTCAATCTAGAGGATCCAGTTTTCGCTCCTAATATCAATCTTTTGCGGGTTGTGCTTAATCGTCAGGAAATTTTGCGCAGCGGGAAGATTTCTCTTGATTATAGCGGACAACTCGATAATGGCTCTTCAATGCTATTTTCATATTATCGTGATGAAAAAATTTTTCGATCAGGTAGACAAAAAAATGGCCGTATTAATGGAATAAGTTTTGGTCAAAGTTATGTAAGACAGAGCTCTCAAGCCTTATACGGTTATCGCATCATTTTAGAGAATTATCGGGCTAATGTTCAGTATGAATTTTATGAAAATTATGGCCTTGAATTTAGCTACTCTCAACCCATATGGCAAAATTGGCAATTTTCTTCAAAATATAGCTATCATGATAAATCTCATGACCAGCAATATCCTCTTTTTGGCTCAAGGCATGATCAAATGGAAAGTTTGAGATTTAATTTACTTAAGCCACTCGGAGCATGTTGGTCTCTTAATTTTGGTTTGGTTTTGAATGATAGTCGAAGCACCATAAATATTTACAAACGCAGAGCAAACAACTTCTCTGCTCAAGTTAATTATCAGTGTTGGAAATAAGCATGCAAATTCGAAATAAATTTACATTAATATTCTTTCTAGCAAGTTTGGCAATATATGAGACTCAGGCACAAGAGCAGATTGGAGTTGCATCTGCAGTTAATAAAAATACGACAGATTTAACTCTTGAGCAAGAGAGAAAACTTATTGATGCCGGTTATGAAATTATTCAAAATCACACCATAGAAACCGATGACATTGGCAGGGCGCAAATGTTATTGCTCGATGGCACAGCTTTTTCAGTTGGGCCTAATTCCAGCGTTGTTCTAGATAAATTTATTTATAACCCTGAGACTGCAGAGGGATCGCTTGAAGTTACTGCTAGGGGGTTATTGCGCATTGTCGGCGGCAAGGTCACCAAAAAGCAGCCTGCCTTAATTCGTACTAACTCTGCTACGGTTGGCATCAGGGGAGGTATAGGAATTGTGCAGACCAATGGATCCCAAACCAATGCCACTTTCCTTTATGGCACCGAGATGACTGTAACTCCCAATTGTGTAGATCTAGATACCTTTGGTGATCAATGTTCTGCAGACTTTGCGACCACTGTGACTGAGCCAGGTTTTTCGGTGTCTGTTGAAGATGAAGATTCTGAGCCCAGTGAGCCGGTTGAGGTTACTGAAGAGAGTTTGGATGCCATACAAGAAGAATTAGAAGCACCCGAAGAAGCTCCAGAAGAAGAATCTGCTGCTGAAGAAACAGCCCCTGAAGGGGAAACGTCTGAAGAGGAGTCTGCTGCCGAAGAAACACCTGCTGAAGAAACCTCAAGCGAAGAGACGCCAGCTGAAGATAATCCCACCGAGGAGACTGCTCCTGAAGCAACCGAAACTGAAACCGAAGTCGCAAGCGATGATGCTGGCGACTCAACCGACATTGAAGTCGATGAAGGTTTATTGGATTCTTCTGGTGTCTCCGATGTGTCCTCCGATGTTGCACCCGAAGAGCTAGGGACAGCCGAAGAATTTGAGGTTGCAATAGAGCTTGAAACAGTTGAAGCAGATGATGCCAATGAAGATCCAAATGAAAATGTGGCTGAAGAGGTGGCCGAAACCACGCAAGAAACCACCGTTGAAGTTGCTCCCATTTTTCAAGTCAGCGCTGGTGAGTCGCTTGAATCCATCAGTGAAAATATTACTAATGAGACTCTCACTCCCTTAGTTTTTATCAATCCAGGTGAATTAGATTATTCAGTTACTATCTCCGGCGATGATTCTCAGCTGGTTGAATTTGATGCCGAAACTCAGTCAATTAATCTTATTAGCGCGCTTGATTATGAGACCCAAACCTCGCTTTCATTCACTGTGACCATTGAGTCTGAGAATGCTGATGTCTCAGAGATTGAAGTACTTTTAGATGTAACTAACATCGATGAACCCATTGAATTAACTTCAAACTTGCTGGCTGATTCATTTGCTGAAAACATTGATTTGCAATCAGCCATTCTTGAGAGTACTGCAATAGACCCTGAAGGTGGAACTATTTCATTTGCTCTTTCGGGAGAGGGTAGTGAGAATTTCAGCGTGGATGCAAATGGCAATATTTCACTTCAAACTGAACTAGATTATGAGACCACCACCAGTTATGACCTTGTGCTCACTGCCAGCGATGGAGTGAATGACACCCTCTTCGAAATTAGTTTCAGCGTTATTGATATTGACGAACCTGCAATCTTAACTGCTAGTACCTCCGCGACTAGTTTTGCTGAAGACAGCTTGACCGGTATTAATATAGGGACAGCCTCAGCAACAGATCCAGAAGGTCAAACCGTTACTTTTAGCCTTTCAGGCACAGGTAGCGAAAACTTCAGTGTCGATAGCTCAGGCAATATCTCGTTGGTCAATTCACTAGATTACGAGACTGCAACAAGTTATACCCTAGCTTTAAATGCGTCCGATGGGGTTAATACGACCTCATCTGAATTAATCATTACGGTTGATGATGTGAATGAAGCTCCGAGTCTAAGTAATTCATTGGCTGCATCCTCCTTTGCGGAGAATGTTGCAACTGGAACCACCATCGCATCAGCCTCAGCCTCAGATCCTGAGTCTCAAACCATTACTTACTCTTTGAGTGGAACTGGCAGTGGCAATTTTGCAGTTGATTCTGCTGGAAATATAACCCTTGCAGCTGGTTTAGATTATGAAACAGCAACTTCTTATAGCCTGACTCTAAGTGCATCTGATGGTGTCAACACAACCAACAATAGTCTTACTATTACAATTGATGATGTTAATGAAGCCCCAAGTCTTTCTAATACTTTGGCAGCCTCATCCTTTGCGGAGAATGTTGCAACCGGAACCACCATCGCAACCGCCTCAGCCACAGATCCAGAGGCACAAACCATCACTTATTCGTTGAGTGGAACCGGCAGCGATAAGTTTGCCGTTGATTCTGCAGGGAACATTACTTTATCCAGTGCATTGGATTATGAAACAGCCACTTCATATTCTCTAACGCTAACTGCCAGCGATGGAACGAATAGCACGTCAAACACCATCAATATTAGCGTTGCAGATGTGGTTGAGCTATCGATTGCCTTGGCCAGTTCATCGATTAGCATTGATGAAAATGCTAGTTCGGGATCAAGCGTTACCACAACGACAACCACCACTGATGGGAGTAGCAG
>CETB01022103.1_pt1 | contig 13631 bp, 12 predicted proteins | sample 356381 | NCBI WGS metagenome assembly CETB01 (sample SAMEA2622545, study PRJEB7988) | marine metagenome | biome: marine biome (ENVO:00000447); feature: deep chlorophyll maximum layer (ENVO:xxxxxxxx); material: "saline water (ENVO:00002010), including plankton (ENVO:xxxxxxxx)" | depth 155 m | reverse complement strand
AAAGTAAAAAAATTATAACACTAAAGAAAAATAATGTGAATTATGAAGAAGTTGTTTTAGATTTACTTTTTGTGTTTTGTTTTTTAAAATCTAATTTTCCACTCTTTACATTAATTTTTAATGAATCATTTTTTGATATTTCTTTAGAAATAATCATGGATGATATTTCATTTTCTATTTTTCTTTGAATCAATCTTTTTAGAGGTCTTGCTCCAAATTCTTCATCATAACCTTCATTGATCAGTAATTCCTTAGCTTTTTCAGAAAGATCAATTTGTATATTTTTTTCATCTAGCCTAATTTGGATGTCTTTGATAATTATGTCTGTAATAAGCTTCAATTCATCTTTGTTAAGTTTTTCAAAGACAATAATTTCGTCAATCCTGTTAATGAATTCGGGTCTAAATGAATTTTTCAGTGCTTTATCTATTGATGATCTTTGTTTAACAGCTTCTTTATCACTTAGATTTTGAACAAAACCAAAATTATTAGTTATATTATCTGCAGTAATTAAATTACTAGTCATTATAATTATTGTATTAGTGAAATCTACTGTTCTCCCATGCCCGTCAGTCAATCGACCATCATCAAGTATTTGAAGTAATATATTAAATATATCTGGGTGAGCTTTTTCAATTTCATCAAAAAGTATTACCCTGTATGGCCTTCTTCTTACACTTTCAGTTAACTGTCCGCCTTCGTCAAATCCTACATACCCTGGAGGAGATCCTATCAGTCGTGATACGCTATGTTTTTCTATATATTCAGACATATCTACTCTAATCATGTTTGATTCATCATCAAACATAAATTCTGACAAAGCTTTTGCTAATTCAGTTTTTCCTACTCCGGTAGGTCCCATGAACAGAAAACTCCCTATGGGTTTTGAAGGATCTTTTAAACCAGCCCTTGACCTTCTTAAGGCGTCGGATATTGATTTTACAGCGTTATTTTGCCCAATTACTCTTTTATGTAGATGTTGTTCTATTTCCATAAGTTTTTTAGATTCGTCATTTAAAAGATTATTAACAGGAATTCCTGTCCATAATGAAACAGTGGTAGCTATATCTTCGGGCTTTAGGATTATTTTTTTTGTTTCTTTAGATTCTAGTTTTACATCTTTAAGTTCTTGTTCAATTTTTTTCCTTTTTTCTTTTAACTCATCAGCAAGTTTATATTCTTCTGATTTAGATGCTTCATATTCTTGTTGTTTTAGATCCAAAACCTCCTGTTGTTTTTCTGATATATCTAAGTTTATATCGTCTTCTTTATTTTCAATTCTTAATCTTGCAGATGTTTCGTCTATAAGATCAACGGCTTTATCAGGTAAAAGTCTACCACTTATATACCTCTGGCCTAATTTTACTGCAGCATTTAAAGAATTATTTTCTATTTTCACATTATGATGTTCTTCAAGTCTTGGTTTCAAAGAAGCCAACATTTCCACGGCTAATTCGTTAGGTGGTTCATTGATAATTACTGGCTGAAATCTTCTTTCTAGCGCTCCGTCTTTTTCAATGTATTTTTTGTATTCAGCCTCTGTTGTTGCTCCCATGCATTGTAATTCACCTCTTGATAGAGCTGGTTTCATTAAATTACTTGCATCTATAGCTCCTTCTGCAGATCCTGCACCTACTACAGTGTGCAACTCGTCTATGAATAAAATTACTTCCCCGTTAGACGATTTGATTTCATCCATTACAGCTTTTAATCTTTCTTCAAATTCACCCCTAAATTTACTTCCAGCAATTAATGCTCCCATATCAAGAGCTAATATTTTTTTGTTTTTTAGAACTTTGGGAACATCATTTTTTACTATTTTTTGTGCCAAGGCTTCAGCTATTGCTGTTTTCCCTACACCAGGACCTCCTATTAAAACTGGATTATTTTTAGTTCTTCTGATAAGTGTTTGAATTACCCTGGAAATTTCATTCTCTCTTCCTGTTACAGGATCTAACTTACCTCTTGAAGCTAAATTTGTGAGATCAGTTGTATACCTTCCCAGAGATTGATACTTCTGTTCGGCGTTTTCATCTTGTACTCTGTGACCTCCACGAATTTTCTGTAAAGCTCTGTATACTTTTTCGATTTCTATATTAAATTCTCTGAATAATCGGACTACTAATCCCTGTTGTTCTTGGCATAGCCCAATTAGAAAATGCTCTGTACTGATGAAATCATCTTGCAATCTTTTACTTTCAGATTTAGATCTTTCTAATAAAGCTTCTAGTCTTGGAGAAGCATAAACCTGAGATGAAGGATATCTCATACCAATAGTGGCTTCCATGGCAGATACCAACCTGTTTCTTAATGATTTGCTTGCTGTGTTTAATTCTTGAAATATTAACATAGGAACACCTTTTTCATGTTCTAGTAATGCCAGAAGTATGTGTTCAGGGTCCCATTGACTATGTTTATATTTCCACATAAGCTCCTGAGACAGATGTAAAACTGCCTGAGCTTCTTTAGTAAAGTCGGATTCTTTGAAAACCATCAATATCCTCTAATTTTTAATATAAAAGTTATTATATAAAGAATACGTTATTATGACTCTTTTGTCAATATGTTTCTTGATACAAAGTGACTCAAGGTTACATTTGTTATTAATATTTTATAGAATAGAAATATGATTATTGATTTACATTGCCACTCAGTACATTCTGATGATTCATTATTATCTTTTGAAGAAATTGCACGACAATCTAAAGAAAAAGGGATAGATGGAGTATGTATAACTGATCATGAAACATTTGTTGATAGTAATGTGCTAGAGGAACTAGAGTCGATATCAAACCAAATTAATATTCGAATATTCGAAGGTGCAGAAATTAACACGGATGTTGGACATATTATTACTTTTGGAATTAAAGAATATAAATTTGGAATGCATAATTTAAAATTTCTTTACGAACAAGTTGCAATAAACAAAGGAGCAATGATTTGGGCTCATCCGTATAGAAGAATAATTAATGATAATGAAACTATGACCCCAGAAGAATTTCAAAAAAGACTTGATCAAACCGCTAAATTAGAGATATTTAACTATGTTGATGCAATTGAAGTAAACAATGGAAGAGGTAGCGATTTTCAAAATCATTTTTCAAAAAAATTAGCACAATTAACTAGATCTAAAATGACAGGTGCAAGTGATTGTCATCTTACCAAGGATATTGGAACTTGGGCAACAGAATTTGAAACAGATGATATTGATAATACAATTCAATTGATTTATGAAATTAAAAAAGGAAAATATAAACCTTTAAAAATTAATTAGTTTTGTATATATTCTCTGAAGCTGTCTGAATAAACAAATAACGCTGGAGTTCCACCTGTGTGTATAAATACTACGGCTTTAGATTTATCAAAATATCCTTTTTTAATAAGATCTACCATTCCAGCAAATGCTTTTCCTGAATATACAGGATCAAGAATAATTCCTTCTTTTCTAGCTAACAATTTTACTGCTTCTATCATTTCTTCTGAAGGAATCCCGTATCCTTCACCAATGTAGTTGTCATTAAATATGATATCTTTTTCCTCGTATGATAAGCCTAATTCATAGTAATCAGATGTTTGATTGCACAGGTCTTTTAATTTTGGAATTACTATTGTGGCATCAGAGCTAATTGCCATGCCCACTGTTTGAATTCCAGATTTTTCTACATCTGCTCCAAGTATCATTCCTGTTTGAGTTCCTCCACTTCCAGAAGCCGCTACCATACTACCTATTTCTATTCCCATTTCATTTGCTTGAGCTATTAATTCCATTGTCATAGAAATATATCCCAGGCTACCTATTGAATTACTTCCTCCTACAGGAATGTAGTAAGGATTTTTACCTTTAGTTTTAAGATCAGCCATTAAATTTTCTATGGTTTCTTCCATAGATAGCTTACCTCCTTGATCTAAGGCTTCATTATCTTCTTCAAGAAGTACTAATTTTGCTCCTAATAATTCATCTAAAAACAAATTTCCATTATATTCTTTAGACCAAGATGGTTTTGCAACAATTATACATTCCATCCCAAATTTAGTAGCTGCGGCAGCTGTCTGCCTGCAATGATTTGATTGAACAGCACCAGCAGTTATGATAACATCAGCTTTATTCTTCAAAGCATCTCCTATCAAAAATTCAAGTTTCCGTGATTTATTTCCACCAAATGCTAATCCTGTACAATCATCTCGTTTGATATATATATCCGGCCCATTCAAATGTTGAGTTAAGTTCTCTAAATACTCTAATGGTGTAGGTGAGTGAATCAGTTTGACTCTTGGGTATTTTGATAATTGCATTTTTCCGCCTTTATATTGTTTTTGTGAATTTAGAAGTTAGTGAATATATAATATTTTCATCGTTAATTGACTCTGTTTTAAACCTTAAATCTTCTTCTAGTAATATAGTACTAAGATTTTTGATTCTTTCAATACTTATTTGTTTTGACATTGTTATGGATTTATTTAACACGAAAGAGGGCAATTTGAGTCTTTGATTAATTTTATTAATTGTTTGGCCATTATCCAATCCACTTTTAATAGCTGCAAGAATTTTTAATTGCCTTGTTATCATTGAAACTAAATAAGGGAATCCGGATCCTGAAGAAATAAAATTTTTAATTTGAAAATACAAACGATGTTCATTTTGCATAATCAAATCATCTACAAGGTTGAAAATTTTAAATTGGTGGGAATTACTGCTTGTATGTTTTTTTACATCATCAATGCTTATATTTGATTTTTTGTCTGATAAAAGTGAAAGTTTGAAAATCTCATTACTAAGGCTAAGGCTATCAAAATCATTAATTTCAGACATATATTTAGCTGCTGCATATTCCAAATTCAAATTATGATTATTTGCAATTTTTTGAATCCATGATATTTCTTCATTGGGATTTATTGGGTTGTCAAATTTTTTAATTTCAAATTGTTTAAATATATATGTTTTTTGAAATGATTTACTTGGATTTCCATCTATATCTACAATAATATTATTTTTTGGATTATTATATGAAGCAATTAATTGATCAAGTTTTTTAGTCTCTTCTGAACTTTTGATTTTATCTAAAGTTCTTATAACAATGTTTTTTTCTTTTTGAAACATATCAAATGACCCGATTTCATTTGATAATTTTTGATAATCAATATCTTCTAGAAAATACAAAGAATAATCTAATTCTTTTTTTTTAGATAATAATTGTTTTCTATAAATGCTTTTATCGTAAAGATTTTCACCAAAAATCAGCAAGTTCATTATAAGCTCTCCAAGTAAAATTAATGTATACTATTTATAAGGAGAAATCTATATGTTTTTATTTAGATTGATTAATTCAATAAATTTAATTTGGAAATTGATTACTGATAAAAGGGTTCCAATTTTGATAAGAATGGCTTTACCTTTAGCGCTAATCTATACTATTTCTCCTGTCGATTTTCTGCCAGATTTAATCCCATTTGCAGGACGAATTGACGATATAGTTGCTATTGCAATAGGATTAATGGTTTTATTAAGGTTAGCCCCAAAAAAAATTGTCAATGAACATAAAAAAGATCAAGCTGATGTTATAGATGGAAAATTTCGTGAGGATGACAACAAAAAATCTGACAAACAAAAAGATTCAAAATAATTTTTCAGAATTTGAAAGTATCTATGTTCACATCCCTTTTTGTGAAATTAAGTGCCCATATTGTGATTTCAATGCGTATTCGAAAATTGACAATCTTACAGAATCCTTAATTGCTGCAATCAAGTCAGAAATACATTTTTGGTCTGTTAAATTCCCTTCATTGAAAATTAAATCAATTTATTTTGGAGGAGGTACGCCATCGTGGATAGATTCTATTTACATATATGAAATAGTGACTGATTTGAAAAAACATTTTGAATTCAATGAAAATATTGAAATAACTATAGAATGCAATCCAATTGATTTATTAGACACGAAAATTTCTGATTATAAGAGTGCAGGAATTAATAGATATAGCGTAGGAATACAAAGTCTAAATAACAAAATTTTGAAATTTATTGGAAGAAACCATAATAGAGAACAAGCTTTAAAAGGCATCAATAATTTATTAAAGAACAACATCAGTAATTTTAGTGTAGATATAATGTACGGAATTCCCAAGCAATCTTATTTAGATATTAAAGATACAGTTAATGAATTATTAAAGTTTAATCCAACTCATTTTTCAGCTTATTCATTTACTATTGAGCCAAACACACCTTTTGAAAAATACGTTAGAGAGCGAAAGATTAATGAATTAAATGAAGATGAATATATGAAAATTTTCCATCAACTATATGATATTTTAGAAGAAAATGATTATTTTAATTATGAAATATCTAATTGGGCAAAGCCAAATTATGAAAGCATTCATAATTTGAATTATTGGGATAATAACAAATTTTTAGGTATAGGACCTGGAGCTCATTCTTATATTAATAATTATAGATTTCACAACGAAAAATCACCAAAAAAATACATTGCCAAAATAGATGATATTAAATCAAACCCAAGTTCGATTTCATTTTTTGATATTTTAAAAAATAATGATTTTATTTTAGATTCAGAAAAAATAGATATCGATACTCAAATTCGGGAATACATGATTTTTTCATTGAGAAAAAATGAAGGATTAAATTATTCAGAATTTCAAAAAGAATTTAAGAAACCTATGGATATTTATTTAACACCAAAATTTGAAGATTTTATAAATTTAGGAATATTAGAAATAAATGATAAAACTTTCAGATTTACTAATAAAGGTAAATTGTTAAGTAATGAAGTTTTTAGAGAAATTTTATATCCGGAGAAAATGTAATGTATGTAATCGGTACAGCAGGACATGTTGATCATGGTAAATCTACTTTGATTAAAAATTTAACTAATATTGATCCTGACAGATTAATAGAAGAGAAGAAAAGAAAAATGACAATTGAACTTGGGTTTGCATGGTTCAATGATTCCAATAATACTATTGGAATCATTGATGTTCCAGGTCATGAAGAATTAGTTGATAATATGATTAAAGGAGTATTTGGAATTGATATGGCATTACTTGTTATCTCTGCTTCAGAATCTGTTAAGGAACAAACTGTAGAACATCTTGAAATACTGAGAATATCAAATACTAAAAAAATTCTTGTTGTTTTAACAAAAAAAGACTTAGTTTCCAAAGAAATATTAGATAAACATATTAAAGAATCTCAATTATTAATAAAAAGAAATGGATTCGATGATGCAAATATTATTTGTGTTAACTCACATGATTTAGATGATATAGAGAAATTAAGAAAGTTAATTATTAAAGAATTGGCAACTTTATCGCCTGAAGATCAGAATGATTATTCAAGAATGTATGTAGACCGTGTATTCCATAAAAAAGGTCATGGCACAATTGTTACTGGAACTTTGATTAATGGATCTTTTAAAATGAATCAAGATATTTACATTGACGGTTTATATAAATCAAAAATAAGGTCGATGCAATCTTATGAAAACTCAATTGACATAGCTAAATCAAAGGTACGTTTAGCTATGAATCTTTCTAATGTGAATCATTCTGATATTAGCAGAGGTTCTATATTAACTAATACCGATAAAAATGTATTAAAAAAATCTGTTATTGCAAAAATTAAATTAGTAGATTCATACACTAAAAGTTTAAAACATAATTCAGTTGTTGAAGTTTATATTGGATCCAGCCAGACAAAAGGCAGATTGATATTTTATAAGTCTAAAGTATTAAAAAATCAAGATGAAATTTATGTATTAATAAAATTTCATGACAAAATTCATTACAGGATACTAGATCGTCTTATATTGCGTTCCTCAGGGACTACAATAGCAGGAGGAAAAATATTGTCGCCTGGACAATCTGTTAATTTGTTTAAATCCGAAACATATTTTCAATATCTAGAATATATGTCTAAAAATAGAATTGAGAATTCAATTATAGAATTATTGATGATAAAAAATATTTTAGATTTGAATACTTTAAAAGATTATTTAAGTTTAAATAATGTGTATTTAAAAAAAATAATAAATTCATTAAAAAACAAACTGATTATTCTCAAGCATGACAATTCAGAGTATAAATTGCTTGATAAAAATTGGCATAAACAAAAATTAAAATTATTAATGCAAATATTAAAAGATCATAAATTAAAATATCCACTCAGATCAGGTATGAATAAAAATGAAGTTATTCAAAAACTCTATCCTCAACTAGACATCAGGACGTCTGATTTGTTAATTGAAAATTTGTTACAAACAAAATATATAGAAAAAAACAATGATATTTTAATGATTTCTACAGAAGAACAAAATATTTTGCCAAATGAAATTAAGCTTGTAATAGATCATATCCAAAATTCAAAAGATATAATTATTGAACAAAATTTGTATGATAGAGAAACGTTGGCTTTTCTGATTAAGAATTTATACATTGTAAATTTATCTCGTACAATTTATGTTAATCGTCAGTGGTTTGAAAAATCTAAAGAAATTATATTGAAACATTTTAATCATAATGACAAACTTGATATACAAACAACAAAAAAATTATTAAATACTTCTAGAAAATTAACTGTAGCTTTTCTTGAAAAATTAGATTCTGATAATATTACTAGAAGATTAGATAATCAAAGAATTTTAATTAAATGATTACAGATCAAAATAATACAATAAAATTTAACTTTTTATCTGATTTGATTTCAGTGTCAACTTTTTCCTCTTTTTTGAGAAATTTGCAAGTTGCATTACGTTCTTTAGGTAAAGAAATTCCTGAAACCAATATTGATTTTTCTCGTTCAAATGCACCATCTTTATATATTAGTAAAATGAATACTCCACAAGTACATGAGATTGAGATTAAATTCAGTTACCAAAATGAAGATTATGACATTAATAAGTCAGGTCAAATATTTAATTCTTTTTTGAGTAAAACATTTGAATCATGTGAAAACTCCGGACAAAGAAGTTTGTGGGGATCTGATGTGATTAAAGCTAAAACTCAAGATAAATCTAGTTTAAAACCAGATTCTACTGAAGCTAGAATTGTTGAATTTGTTCATCATTTAAAACGCATGGGTGATAGCGATATGATTATAAATGATAAAAAACTTAGTATTAGAAATAAATTTGCATCTTTATCTTAATGTGATGAAAGTATTTTATGATGGTTAACGATGAAATAATAAATATTGATGTTTATGATTTAAGAGTCCCTACATATAAGACTTTATTAGGATCAGACCCTTTTCATACCAAACCAAATTATTCAGCTGTTTATATTAAGATAACTACTAAAAACAAACTTGAAGGAAATTCTATTGTTTTTACGTTAGGAGCAGGGAATGATTGGATTTTATATTGTATTAAAGATTTGTCTAAATTATTAATAAAAATGTCTTTTTCAGAATTTGAAAATGATCCTGGGAAAATTTATAAACTATTTATTGATCATCATCAAATAAGATGGCTTGCGGACGGAGTTAATCGTATGGCTGCAGGAGGATTGATTAATGCATTATGGGATTTGTGGGCTAGAAAATTAGATAAACCATTATGGAAATTACTAGTCGACCTAGAAGAAGAAAAAATTATTCAAAGTATAGATTGGAGATATCTAAAAGATGCTTTAACTCCAGAAGAAGCACTAGAAATTTTACAATCTGCTAAAACTAATAAAAACTCTAATGAAAAAAAATTAAAATCTAATGGACCTAAAGCTTACTCTACAGCAGGTTGGTTGGGTTTATCAGATTCTCAAATAATCGATACTATTAATGAAATGAAATCAAATGGTTTTGATAGTTTTAAAATGAAAGTAGGTCAAAATATAGAACATGACTACAAAAGACTTTCTTTTATAAGATCGCATATTGGAGAAGATGCTAATCTTATGTTAGATGCTAATCAAATATGGGGTGTTAATCAAGCTATTCAGTATATGGAAAATTTATCAAAATTTAAACCAATTTGGATTGAAGAACCTACTGCCAGAGATGATGTAAATGGTCATGTTCAGATAAATAAAGCTTTAAAAAAATATAAAATAGGAGTAGCTGCAGGAGAGCAAGTTCCATCTCCAGTAATTTTCAAACAATTGTTAAAAAATAAAGCGATTGATTTTTGTCAAATAGATGCAACAAGACTTGGAGGAGTAAATGATGTTTTGGCTGTAATTTTAATGGCTGCAAAATTTGGTATTCCTATATGTCCTCATGGAGGAGGAATTGGTTTATGCAATATGATTATTCATTATGCATTATGGGATCAGATTTCTGTTGCAGGTATAAAAAGCAATCAATATGTTGAATATTTAGATTTCCTTCAATCAGGCGTGTTTGATTTTCCAATACAGGTTAATAACGGTAAATATTTACTACCCAATTCTAATGGTTGGGGATTAGATATCAATGAAGATTTTCTTAAAAAACATTTGTATCCATCGGGAGAGATTTGGAAAGGAAATGAATTTTATGGGTCAATCTTGTTTACTGATAATTAAGTTTACTGATTTCTTTTATATGGTTAGGGGTAGTACTACAGCAACCTCCAATTATTGAAGCACCATTTTTTACCCACTTTTTCACTTCTCTGGAATAATCCCATTCATTAATGTTCTTGCTTAACTCTCTTTGCGCTTGTTCGGGGTTTTTTTCAATAATATGAGATGTATTTTTATCTTTTGTCTTTTTTGTTATTCTAACTAATGAAGAATTTGCATAACCACCTATTGGCTTGTCAGTAAGAGTATTTAATGTTTTTATTCCTTCAGTTACAAAATTAGCAGAACAGCAATTGATAAGATAAGCGTCTGGCTTAAGATTAGTTAATGCATTAAAAGCTTCATTAAGTAATTCTCCGCTAGGGAGAGTATTTAATCTATTACCTTGGAGTGTCCAACTTATCCATGATTCAGTATTGGTTTCTAATGCAGCAATTAACGCAGTTTTAGATTCAATAATACTAGACATTGTTTCGCATAAAATAATATCAACTTTGTTTTTTAAAATGGATGATATTATTTTATAATATTCATACATATCTTTTTCATTTATTACAAGATCTGATCGATAACTAGTTTCTAAAGGAGGTAATGACCCAATTAGTTTTATATTTTTCCCAGATCTTTTAATCGCATTATTAGCTAATTCTATAGATAAAAGTGTTAATTCTTCTAATTTGTTGAGTATATTGGCACGAGATAAAATAGGTTGTGTTAATGCATAATTATTAATGGTTATATAATTTGCACCTGCATGTATATAATCATAATGAATTTGTTCTATTACTTCAGGATTTTCAATTAATGCTTGAGCTGACCATATTGAATTGATATGGGAAGGCACATTATATCCTCTTCTCCTAATTTCAGATCCGGTTCCACCATCAAGTACTTTTAATTGAGTCATACTTACTTAATTTGAATTATTTTTTTTAACATTCATGTTATCCATGATAGCAAATAATTCTTTTTTCTCATCTTCATTTAATTCTCTAAAAGGTGGTCTTACCGGACCTCCATAAAGGCCTACATACTCTAAAGAAGCTTTTATGATAGCACCGTTATGCCAATATTTTGATGCTTTCCAGAACTCGCCATGGAATTTTGCCATGTAGGGAGTAATTATTGCATGTTGTTTATCTGCTTCTTTATAATTTCCAGATTCAAGATGATCTAATATTTGTAGTTCAAATTGCGGCCACCAACTTGATGGACCAGAAATCCATCCTGTTGCACCATGCATTGCTGACACAGAAGCTAGATAACCTAAAGAATTATCAATAAAGGCAAATCTTGATGAATATTCTTCTAAAGCAACTATAGTATCATTGAAAATATTTGGGCTACCATATTTTAGAGATACGACATGATCAATATTTGATAATTTATCGATCAAAGGTAAGGTTAAATTTGTTCCTAACCCGATTCGCCATGATTGGTCGTATATTACTAATCCAAGGTTGGTGGATTCAGCTAATATTCTATACCATTCATAAATAGCTTCTTCATCAATTGCATCATAATAAGGGGGTGGTACCATTACATAATCGGCACCAGCTTCTTCAGATTGGTTAATTAAATCAATAACTTCTTTTATATTTATTCCTGCACATCCTGCTACAATGGGTATTTTACCCTTCCCAATTTCACTTGCTGTTTCTACAATTGATTTGTGTTCAGCTGCCGTAATATTTAAATATTCACCTGTTCCACATGGTACTATCCAAAAACCTCTTCCAGTACCCATTCCTTCATCCAATGTATACTGTAGATTGTTTTTCAAATTATCTATGTCTAGTTCTAGGTTGCTGTCGAATGGTAGCATAATTAGTGAAGCAGGACCTTTTATTTCTTGTTTAACTTTATCTATATTCATAGTAATTCACCTTAATTTAATTTTAAAAATCATAATTAAAAAGAGTATGACAAATAACTATTTATATTTAAATACTTAAAATAGTAAATAAGATTAGTTTAAATAAAAATGCATGTCTGAATCGAAAAATTTATTATTATATTATTTTTGGAATAATATCTTCCCACCCTAAAGCCATAATATGAACTCCATCAAATATGTTAGATTCTTTGATTGAAGTAACTATTTCTTTACTTATTTCTATACAGGTATTTCTTGGATCGGATGAACGGTCCATTGTATTTATAATTGATTCAGGAACTGTTATTCCAGGCACTTTAGTATTCAAAAAATTTGCCATTTTTACAGATTTTACTGGAATAAAGCCAGCAATAATTTTTATCTTGTGCTTTTTCTTAATTTCATTGATATAGTCTAAATTATTTGTTTCATATATTGCTTGGGTTTGAAAAAAGGTTGCACCATTTTTAATTTTATTTTCTAGTTTTAATAATTCTTTATCAATTTCAGTTGCTCCAGGATTAAAAACTGCACCAATATTAAAACTTGTATGTTGGTTTAATTTATTATCATTAAAATCATATCCTGAATTTAATTTTGAGACTATTGAAATAAGTTGTTCAGAATTAACATCAAATACATTTTTCGCTTCAGGATGGTCTCCATATTTTGCACTTTCTCCTGACATGCATAAAATGTTTTGTACTCCTAAAACATTTGCTGAAAGTAGATCTGATTGTAAAGCCAAAATATTCCTGTCTCTACATGTCATTTGAAGTATAGGTTCTATACCGTTTTCAATTAGTAATTTTGCCAAACCTATGGGTGACATGGTCATATTTGAATTATGATTATCTGTCACATTGAATGCATTAATCCCAGGAAGAGATTTTGCCTTATTTAAAGCTTTACTTAAATCTACTCCTTTGGGAGGAGTCAATTCTGATGTTAAAATAAATTTGTTTGTTAGTAGTTGATTATTCACTTTATATTATATGTTCTGGAGTTTGAGTTGATATACCTAAATTATTTAAAACATGCCCAACTGATTTAGTTTTATTTAATGAATAAAAATGAATACCTGGGACATCATTTTCAATTAATTCTAATACTTGTTTAGTAGCATATTCAATTCCTAATTTGGCCGTTTCAAGGTTATTGTCTTTATATTTTTCTAGTTTTATATTTAATTTATTAGGTATTTTTGAGCCGCACAGTTTTGTGATTCTTCTTATTTGTGATG
>CETB01023932.1_pt1 | contig 13636 bp, 11 predicted proteins | sample 356381 | NCBI WGS metagenome assembly CETB01 (sample SAMEA2622545, study PRJEB7988) | marine metagenome | biome: marine biome (ENVO:00000447); feature: deep chlorophyll maximum layer (ENVO:xxxxxxxx); material: "saline water (ENVO:00002010), including plankton (ENVO:xxxxxxxx)" | depth 155 m | reverse complement strand
GCTTATTATCCAAATGATATTTCAGATGGTGCTGATGTTTATACTAGTAGTACTCTAGGAGGAAATATAGGTTCAAAAGTAATTGATAACGATTTCAGCACATCTTGGGAATCAGCCGAGCCATGTGAAGAATCAACTCAAGATATTATGATCGATTTAGGACAGGAATATTTTATTGGTGGTATGAAAGTAACATGGGGTTTCACTTCATATGACAATTACCATCTTGATGGAGAAATTAGAGTTTGGAGTGAACAGAATGGATGGAATAACGTGATGAATCTGCATCATCCTATTGAGGAACACCCTGCTTTTTATCATTTATATCCAACTAATGGACAAAAAATAATGTTTAAATGCCTCGATTTTGATTTAAATTTAAAAATTAGTGAAATAGAAATTTTTGAAGCGAAATCCGATTGGCATCAATTTGATTTTGATAATGATGGGATAAATAACGGCAATGATCAATGTTTCATAGGCCAAACAGGATGGTTTTCAGACCAAGAAACAGATCATGATGATGATGGATGTTATGATGACACTGAGGATTGGGATGACGATAATGACAACATTCAGGATGAAAATGATAATTGTCCTAAAGGACAGTTTAATTGGAATTCATGGGATGAAGGTAATGATTATGATCACGATGGCTGTTTTGATGCTACAGAAGATAATGATGATGATGATGATGGAGTATTAGATCTATTAGATCAATGTGAGAATACAAGACTTGGAGCGGGTGTTGATCCAGAAGGTTGTGAGATATCGTTCGACGATGCTGATGGTGATGGAGTAGCAGATTCTTATGACCAGTGTTTTGAAACTCCAAGTGGTACTGAAGTAGATACGTTCACTGGTTGTCCGTTATTCTTCGACTCAGATGGAGATGGTGTGAGTGATCAAGATGATGCGTTTCCAGAAGATCCCTCAGAGCAATTTGATGATGATGATGATGGTGTTGGAAATAATGCAGATGCATGTCCTAATACACAATCAGGTGATTTTGTAGATGTAGAAGGGTGCACAGTCACTCTACCAGACAATGACCCCTCAAATGAAACTAACAATGATCTTGTTAATGAAACTGTAAACGATACTGCAAATGAAACTGCAGTAGATACAGATGGTGATGGAGTAAATGATTTTGACTTGAATGGGACCGTTTTAGATAATTGTCCAGATACTGAAGAAGGAGTAGAAGTAGATGAATTTGGATGTCCAATGTCTACAGTTCTTCCAGCACAGTTAGCCGCAGCATTAGATTTCATTTTGAATATTGATTCATTACTTGGACTTCCAGATGGAACATTAGAAATTATGTTTGCAGCATTAGGTATGTTATTTGGTGTAATTAGATTTGTTGGAAGAAGAACATTAGCAGGTAAGTCTAAACGTGTTGAAAAATATGCTTCTGAAATAAGATTGGCTAGAAGTAGAAGGGAATTAGAGAATCTTGAAAGACGGATTACCAAAGATAATGAGAAAAAATTACTTCCACCAGGTGGGTTTGGAGATTTAATGGAATTGATAGAAACAAGAGCAATTGAACTTGGTGAGATGGATATGGCACATCAAGTGCGCGAATCTGCTGCGGAAGCAGAATCAATGATGGAATCACACGAAAGAATGTTAGAAGAAATGGAAGGCACTAGAGAAGCAGTTGCTGGTTTACAAGACGAGCTATCACAAATGAGGCGTAAAGGCCCACCTAGAAAGGGTGGTAAGCGTAAAGGCCCACCTCGCAGGAGGGGTGGAGATGATTCTGGATATAGGATGCAGCAATCTGGTGGACCAAGAAGACCCTCCTTACATCCAGCCGATTTAGATGGTGATGGATTTGTTACAGATGAAGAAAAAAGAATTTATCGAGAAAGAATGGAACAGGAGGATGAACTTTGGGAATATGATTGAGCATTTTCACGCCTTGACTGAATTAAAAAATACTCAATCAAGGTGTCATTTGTTTAAATTACAACTAAAGGTTATAGTGGGATTAGATGGGTGCGGTATCTGTATCGGGGTGATTAATTGGCTAGGAGGAGACGTGGAAAGGGTCAAAGGCGCAAGAAAAAGGCAGGCGCTGATAAAAGAAATTATGACGAATTAGACAAATATCCCGTAAGACCTCCTCATGCTTTTGCTAGAGTTGTGCGTGATAGAAGATCATTGAATATTTTGTATCAGGTAATTGAGCCCCCACTTTCTAAAAAAGAAGAAAAATATCGACAAGAAATTATGGATATTTTTGTAAAAAGCCTAAACGCTAGTATTGAAGATATTGAAGCGGATGCTGGAGCATATCTTAGAACATCCATGGATAAAGTCATAAAATCTTATGGTATGAAAATTAATAAAAAATCAAAATCCAAATTATTTTATTATCTTCGTAGAGATTTATTAGGATATGGAAAAATGGATGTTTTAATGTCAGATCCAAATATAGAGGACGTTTCATTAGATGGAGTAAACATACCTATTTTCGGCTACCATAGAAAGTTTGAGTCTGTGGAAACTACAATTAAGTGGGAGACAGATGAAGAATTAGAAGCATATATCATCAAACTTGCTCAACGTTGTGGAAAACATATTTCTGTTGCTGAACCATTATTAGATGCAACATTAATGGACGGTTCTAGGATCGTAATGAAATTAGGTCACGAAATTTCAACTAGAGGTTCAACCTTTTGTATCAGACGTTTCCGTGATGATCCCTTTTCACCTTGCGACCTTATCGCATTTAGAACTATGACTAGCCTAATGGTAGCATATTTGTGGGTGGCTTTCCAACAAGGTGTTTCTATGCTTTATGTCGGTGGTACTGCATCAGGTAAGACTACAACATTAAATGCAATGTGTATTTTTATTCCTTGGCAAATGAAGATTGTTAGTATTGAATCAACTAGAGAGGTAAATATCCCCCAACCAAATTGGATTCCAGGGCTTACTCGTCAAGGTTTTGGTGGAGAATCTAATGAGGGAGAGATTGGAGAATTCGAATTATTAAAAGCGGCACTAAGAGAAAGACCAGAATATATTATTGTGGGAGAAATTCGTGGTGCTGAAGCTTATGTGTTGTTCCAAGCTATGGCTACAGGTCACTGTGCGTATTCAACAGTTCACGCTGACTCAGTACCTTCTTTGGTACATAGATTAGAAAACAAACCAATTGATATTCCTCGTGTTCTTTTACCTGCATTAGAGGCATGTGCTATTCAAATTCAAACAAGAATAAATGGTAAGCGTGTAAGAAGATGTAAACAACTTGTAGAAATTGTGGGAATTGATCCAAATTCTATGGAAGTAATTACTAATGAAGTGTTTAAGTGGGACCCCTCAAGAGATGACTTTGATTTTAGTGGTAAATCTTATGTTTTAGAAAAAATTATGGTAAAAATCAATTATTCACAGGATGAGATGCGTAGAGAATTACGAACTCGAAAGCGAGTACTGGACTGGATGGTATTAAATGATATTAGAAAATCAGATCAAGTTTCTCAAATCATTACCGAATATTATGTTAGACCAGAACAAGTGCTTTCTCGTGTAGATGGTTTAGTTTAAGGAGATTAAAATGGAATTAAATGCCTGGCAAAAGATAGGCCATCGCCTTTTAGGGGGTCTTTTAAGGAAAAGGGCAAGAGGAAATAAAGAGTTATCTAATGATATTCAAAGAGGGAATCTTGCAGTAATGCCAGAAGTATTTATGGCTACAAGTATTTTGTCTACTGTAGCAACCGTGGGAATTTTAGTTGGTTTAAACGTCTTGATTTTTATGCCCGGAATTGGAGGTGTTGCAATATATGAAAACATCCAAGATCCAGTTTCAATCCCTCTTTGTGTTGATTGGGCATATTGGCATTCAGATGAAATTGATTATAATTTGAATTGGGGAGTTAATTCAGATGAATTTGGAGAAGTACAATATGGTGGTTGTCCATATTATCAAACTAAATCATTCCCCGCGGCTTTGAAATTGATTATTCCAATACTAACTTTAGGATTAGGGCCATTATTGGCATATAAAACTTATATGGGTGGAGCAAAAAGAGCAGCAGAAATGAGATCTAAAGATATTGAAAAATACCTTCCATATGCAGCATCATATACAGCAGCGATGTCTGCTGCTAATGCAACACCCCAGAAAATTTTCCGTTCATTATCAAAAAATGAGGATATTTATGGAGAAATCGCACATGATTCTGCGCAAATATTTAGAGATACAAACCTTCTTGGATTTGATTTAGTTACTGCAATTAAAATGTCAGTAGGTAGAGCCGCCTCACCTTGGTTGACAGAGTTTTTCCAAGGTATGGAAGGTACTTTAACCGCAGGAGGAAATCTTAAGATATATTTCTTAAATCGTGCTGAACATTATATGAGAGAGAATAGAACAAGATTGCATGTGTTTTTAGAAACATTAGCAATGCTTGCAGAATCTTATGTTGTAGTTGCAGTGGCTATGCCTCTGTTTTTACTAGTGATGCTTGTAATTATGTTCTGGGTTAGTGGTTCTGGCTCTACTATGGATGAAAGTACACTTTACTTTATTGTGCTAGGGTTTTTGCCTATGATTCATATTGCTTATGGATATTTAGTTTGGGCAATGTCTGCGGATCAAAATATGTGATGAGGTTGTAAAATGGCGAGGAAGAAGAAAAAGAAATTAAAAGTTGATTTGGATCTTCCAAAAGATGATACAACTTTAACTTATTTTTATTTAATTTGTGTAGTTTCAATAATTCTTGGATTAATGTGTATGGGCTTTTGGTTTACAAATAGTAATTTTATGCCTGGAAATGATGATGCTGCTTTACCATTTTTTGTAAGCACTTATTGTCAAGCGACTGCTCAAGATGAATTTGGTAACCCAAACCCTGAACCATTTGCAAATGCTAGGTTAGGACTGGAAACATCATACAAAGATAATGAAACATGTTCGATTTTAACGGATTCACCCTCTCCAGCAGTATGGGTCTTAGATGATCCGTGGGAGGGCATGGATGGTAAAGCTAGGGCATTCCAAGTACCTGGTTTAAAAGATTCACAACTTGCAGGTAAATCTCATCCATTGCAGGAGTTAAAAGTTGATTGTACAGCTGAATCATTAGATTATCCATCTTTAGAATATACAGTTAGTATTTTAGATGAAGATGAACAATTACCAGGAGATAGTTGGAGACATATAGGTAGGGCTAATGATGATGATTGTAGTATATTAATTGAACATGCAGACCCTGGTGAGTATCAAATTAGATTAATTCCTGAATGGCCCGAAGGAGTAACCTCATCTCCCGATTTTGAATTTAGTTTTACAGTAACTGCAATGGTTTATGATGGAATACCAAATTATATGAATAATAAATCACAATGGATTGGCCCTGAAGTGAACTTAGGAGGTTTCTCATTACATCCTACAATTTATATTAATTTCTTCGGTTTTGCATTCTTTTTGATGATTTACCCTGCTTCAGTTTATTGGGATAAAGTACAGAGAAATATTAATGCGAGAGAAGAAAAATTCCCAGATTTCTTAAGGGACTTAGCAGAATATTGGAAGGGGGGTTTATCAATGACAGTTGCTGTTACATCTCTTGCAAACTCAGAATATGGTGCATTAAATGATGACGTCAAAAAGATGTCTAATCAAATTAGTTGGGGCGTAGCCTTTGGGGATGTCTTGGAGTTATTTGCTGCAAGAGTAAATACACCATTAGTTAAAAGAGCAGTGTCCTTAATTTCTGAAGCTAATAAAGCGGGTGGTAAAATCTCAGATATTCTTGTAACCGCTGCAAGCGATAGTAGAGAAATTAAATTCTTAGAAGGTGAGAGGAGTAGGACAATTTCATCATATATTGCCGTAATTTGGGTTTCTTATTTAGTTTTCATGATTGTTATTGTTATTTTATCTAGAGTATTTATTCCTGCTATTGCTGAATCAAATACAGGCTCTGGTGGGGATTCATCAGCACAAATTGGTAACATGCAAATTAGAGCAATAGATCCCTTACTATTCCTTGTAGTCTTCTTTTATGGAGTTACGATGCAAGCATTAGGGAATGGTGCTATGGCAGGTTTAATGGCAAATGGAAGGTTAAGTTCTGGATTTAAACATGCAGGAATGATGTTAGTTTTAGCAATACTCTCGTTTACATTTATTTCATTTATTCCAGAATTAATTGGTGTTCCGATAAGCCCTGGCTTGAATCCATCAATTGGAATGCTGAGGATTACGTAACGGATGGTGGGCAGATATGCGCAAGCTTTCTTCTGATACAAGTGCTCAAGTACACGTAATCGAAATGTTAACATTATTTTGGTTATTTTTTATGTCCGCAATGTTTGTAATCAATATTCATGTTCCTGATTCTAATTCTGAAATTATTGATGCATCATTATCTATGGCAGGCCGCGATGCATTAGATTTAGCAGCAAGTGAGCAAGCATTAGATCCAATTAATCACACTTCAAAATTAACAGAATTATTATCTTCTAGTAACTATGATGAAGCATGTGATTTTGTTAAACAAGGGTTACCTTCAACCTATGAAGCAAATTGTTGGGTGGCGCAAAATAGTGGAGCGATGGACATTTCTGGATTTAGTGGTTCACCAATTGGAAATAGTGTAACTTCCTATCTTATTGTACAAGATTCTGGAAATATTTGGAGTGTTGCATTAGATGTATGGAGTCAGGGAGGTGGGGCTATATGAGGAAACAAAAATTGTATAGTGATGAATCTGGCCAAATGTTGTTAGCAGCTGGATTGGTTTTACTGATGAGTTTGTTATCTATGTCATTATATGGGGTTAAGGTAGCAGGTTATGATTTGCCAAGAACTAGTGATGTTACGGATGTTTTTGATGCCATGGAAGAGGTAGAATCTTTATTTCTTCCCGCATTAGAAAATAGAACTCAAGTACGTTTTGATGCAGGAATGAATTTGGATGCTGCTGCTTTAGATTCTTTAGAAACCATAGAATATGACGTAAAAAGTCATGGAGTCTTAAGGGGTATGCAATTTAGTTTTACTGAAACAGAAGTAATTGTAGATGGAAATAATATTACTGTAAATATGGTTTTAAATTTAGTATCTGATTCTACTATTGAATTACCATTATCTGTAAGTTATGATGTTTCATAATTTTTGTTCAGCTCGATTCCATTCTAAATCAAACCAGTGTGAAATTTCATCTATTGCATTAACTCCGGTTGATAAATCAATAGTTTTCCAATTTAATGGTTTACCAAAATCAAGAATTCCATTTTGAATTTTTCTTATTTTTTCAAAAGAACTTAGATATCTTTCAGCATTTCTCCATGTTTCTTTTTCTCTTGAAATTAACATTTGTTTGTGATTTTCTTCATTATGGACATAGAGAATGACTCCAATGGCGACCCCTCCTCCTTCTTCCCATTTCCTTATTATTTCATTATCTGGTTTTATGTGAACACCTTCTAAAACTAAATCAACACCTTCTCTTCTAGATTTATCTATGATTGCATTTATTCCATCAGATAAAATATTACTACAATCCTCCCAATCGTAAATTGGATGTTTATGCCTTCCAACACTAAATGTGCTTCTATGCAATTCAGGAGATTCTAATGAATCAATATTTGAACGTAAAACCTCGCGTATAGAATCCGTGGAAACAACTCTTTTTATTTTCAAATTCTCAGCGACCTCCATTGAAAGTGTTGACTTTCCAACACCATTAACTCCCGCTAAGATTAGTAATTTGGGTCTTCGAGATTTTTTCATAATTCCGCACCTAGTTGATTAAATATATACAATGGCAAATGTATTCACTCTTTTGATTTTCTCAATTAAATTTTTCTTTTTAGCCTTTGTCTCAATCACCTCATATATCCAAAAGGTATTACTTTATCCGGATAACATGCCAGTGGAGCTTAAGCCAGTATCAGATGAAATAATGCTTGTTACATTAACTGATGAATCAGCAACAAATGCGTTTGATCCTGAATTTATGTCAGAATTAGATGTAAAAATAAGACAAATAATTCAAGATGAGAAAATTCGTTCTTTTATTTTAACAGGAACAGGTAAATTCTTTTGTGCAGGCGCAAATATTAATGAATTTAGAAAGCATTATGATAAAGGAACTATTGGAAAATGGATTAAAGAAATGACAGATATCTTACACCCATTAATCTTAAAAATTAGGCATAGTGATACAATTATGATTGCTGCAGTAAATGGTGCTGCTGCTGGAGCAGGTTTGGGATTAGCACTTTCTGCTGATTATCGTATTGCATCACCAGGGGGTAAATTTGCAGCATCTTATTTTTCTTTAGGCCTTTCTCCGGATGGAGGAACTAGTTGGTTATTACCAAGATTAGTAGGTTCTCAAAAAACTAGAATCTTTTTCTTCGAGAATCAAGTTTGGTCTGCAGACAAATGTCTTGAATATGGGGCAATTGATGAGTTAGTAGATGAAACTATGTTGATTCAAAATTCAATTAAAATAGCTAATAAATGGGGGAGTTGGTCCAAAGCAAGCCGTTCAAGTAAGGATTTGTTAGATTTCCAAGAAAATAATGATTTAGAATCTCATCTTAAATTAGAGCAAAGAAGAATAATTGATGCGGGCTTCACTCCTGAATTTTCAGAAGGAGTAGATGCTTTTTTGGAAAAAAGAGAAGCAAATTTTAATTAAACCAAAACATGATTATTTTGGTGTTTCATTTCTTTAATTAATTTTTTAAATTCTAATCTAACAATCATAAGGTTGCTTTTTACTTCTTTAATTTTCAACTTCATGGTTATTTTCTTTTGTCGCCATGCTTCTTTGACTAACATCTTCCTGTTCTTTTTTGCATTTTTATATTCAATACGTTTCTTTTTTAGATCTTTTAATAAATTCCTTATTTGAGAAGTGCAATTATTTAATCTTTCATTAAAATCATTTTTTGTAACTGAGTTCAAATTATTTTCTTTTTGTTCATATGATGTTTTCATTCTAGCATTTTCAATTGACCAAGAGGGAACTTTACGTAAATTCTTTGTTAATTTAAAAAATGAGAATATTCTGATCCACCATTTAGTAGGATCCCAATGATACCATTTGTGGCCATTACGATAATCTGTCTGGAATGTATGATGAAAATTATGGTAGCCTTCACCAAATGTAAGTAAAGATAGGATTGGAGAATCTCTAGATGTGTCTTTAGTTGAATAATTTTGTTTTCCCCAATAATGTGCACCAGAATTGATTAAAAATGTTCCATGATGAACCATAACAAGACGTACTAATCCACCCCAAATAACTCCGCCTAAGAAACCATTAAATCCACCAATGATTAATAATCCGATTAGTCCTGGAAAAATAATGCCTGCAAAACCTCCAATCTTGAAAATATGCTTATCCTGCCAAACTAGAATTGGATCTGCTTGTAGATCTTTCACTTGTTCTATTTTTTCTTCATTTTCAGAAATCATCACCCATCCCATGTGCGCCCAAAAGAAGCCTCTTACAATTGAATAAGGATCTTCCTCAGAATCTGTTTTAAGATGATGTCTTCTATGATCACTACACCACTTAATTACTGAGTTTTGAAAAGCAGCTGCACCAAAAACAGCATAAAATAATCTTAATGGCCATGATGCTGAATGTGATCTATGACTAAATAATCTGTGATATCCAGCAGTAATTGATATTCCACTAAAAACATACATGAAAAATAAAATGCTAATTTCTGAAATAGAGATGCCGTAATTTACAGAATACCAAAAAACACCAATGAATGCTAGAATTGGAGTTCCACATAAAAAGGATGCATTTAATACATCTAATTTCCATTCTTTCTTTTCAGACACATCACTCATTTTTAATGCTCAGACAATGCCGTTATTGACCTTGTCGGGATTATTTAATTTTAAATTACTAATTTACAATGATTTTAAATCAGAGAAGTTTTTCATAAGGTTGAAGAAAATGGATGATATAATCTCAATTTGTCAAAAATGTGGATTTACAATTGGTGTTTTTATACCGGGGATGGAATGCCCTGAATGCGGATCAATTTTATTTCCTTAAAATCAAATCAAATCAAATCTTTCCTTTCTGATTTAATTCCATTCTCCCAATTATAAATTCCTTTATTTGTTTTTTTTCCTAATTCACCATTATTCACTAGTTTTTCCAATAGTGGATGTGGCAAATAAGAATTATCACCTGTTGCTTCTGCAAGCCCAATTAATATGTCTCTTCTAACATCTAATCCGACTAAATCTGAAAGCTCAAGTGGTCCCATTGGATGCCTATATCCTAAATTCATTGCATAATCAATATCAGATGCACTAGCAACCCCTTCCGCGAGCATTTTTATTGCTTCATTACCTAAAACAACACCTAGCCTAGATGTGGCAAAACCAGGACTATCTTTCACAATAATTGGTGTTTTATTCATTGACTTTGCTATCTTTTTTATGATGTCTATTGTATTGGTTGAAATTTCTTCATGTTTAATTATTTCAAGTAATTTCATTAAAGGCACTGGATTAAAAAAATGCATTCCAATTACTCTCTTTGGATTTTTTGTTGATTTGGCAATTTTTGTAATTGATAAGCTTGATGTATTTGTTGCTAAAATACATGTTGTTTTTGTTAATTGGTCAAGTTCTTGAAAAATTTCTATTTTAAGATTAATAATTTCAGGTACTGCTTCAATTACTAAATCTGCATTCGCAACTGCAGAACTTAAATTTTCGGATGTATTCAATAATGAAGACCAAATTTCTTTTTGTTCAACGGTAGTTTTGCCTTTACTTATTCCTTTATCCCAAAATTTGTTGATTTTTTCTAAACCATTTTTGATACTTTCTGGGAATTTATCAAAAATTATGGTTTCAAAACCACTTTCACAACATACTTGAGCAATTCCCGCCCCCATTGTCCCCGCACCAATCACTGTAATTTTTTTTACTTCCAAATTACCACGATCCTTTAAGATGATGATTTTTCCATTTTTTGAGAATACCATTCTACTAATCCTAATTGCAATAATCTTTGTCTTGGTAGTGCGTATTCAGGTAAAGCTCCTGCTGGAGCGTATAGCTTTAATCCTTCAATTACTGACACATACTTTGAATAACAAGTCAAATCATTTGGGTTGAAAGGAACATTCAAATTCATTAATTCTAATGCCAAACATGCTTTTTCATCATAAATTGGATGAATGTTTTTTAGGAAATGAAGCCAGTTAGATAATAATACACAATCTATATTATTTATGGAAAGTAGGTTTTCTAGCATTGAAACGTCAGGATAATTGGTTATTTCTAGTGTGTAAATAATCTCTTGATTGATTTCATCATCCCATTTTTGTTCATCAAAACCAATATATTTGTTTATTTTTTTAATTTGATCATATCCATTTAGTTCTAAAGTATCGTAAAGCATACTTTCATATTCAGGATCTTCAATTTCAGATTTTATTAATAATTCAGGCAACAATTTGAAGAATTCATTACACGCTTCTGTGTCAATTTCAAATAAGGAAGTAGGAATCAATTAGATTCACCATTTTATTGTAATTGGCCAATTCCAGAATCGATCATTCTTTGTGTAACAGCTCTATGTTCTATCCATTCTTTTTTGAATAATTCTTTCAGAAGTTCTTCATCTTCATCTGTTGGAAGGAATTTTTGACAATATTCTTCATAACTTCCATCTTCATCAGTCCATTCATCACCCTCAACAGTATATTTTTTGCCCATATAAGTACCAATGCTTCTATTGAATTTTTCATCTGCAACATAAAATGGTGTTTCATCTTCTGAAATTAATTTGTTAAACTTCTCTTCAACTTCACGAACAATTTCATCATGATAATGTCCTCTAGATTCTTCATTGAGGCCTAATTTATTTACTTCATCACCTTTCTTGAGCTTCTTTCTTTCGTCCCATCTTCCTTTAATTCCCCAAACATAAGCCCATTCGGCGCTTGAAGAATTATCGGTCCCAAATAAATCATGTGCTGTTGAAACCCATTTGTTCATATAACGCTGTAATAAATCACGAGGGATTACATTTGCTTTAATGATTCTACGTAATCCATTTGCTCCAGTTCCAAGATGGAACGCTTCTTCTTTTAACATGGGCCCCATACTCGCAGCTAATGGTTTGAAACTAGATGTTGATAACATTCCTAATTGGAATTTACCATCTCTATCTACAAACATTGTATAACAAAAAAAGTCTAACCAATGTTCCATTGGTTCATTAAATGCACCAAGAAGCCTACTTCCTGTTTGTGCATTTCTTTCAAGCAATTTTTGAGCTTCACGTGCACCTTGTTTCCCGAAATAAGTCATTAATAAATAACACATCTGCCACCCATGCCTTTGCTCTTCAACCATAATTCTAGCAGCTGCATATCTATCATAGTCTGTAGGTGCAGATTCCAATAAATGTTTTTGTTGTTCTACAGATGCAAATTCAGTATCTCCTTGAACCGTAATCATTGAAAGTAATGAATCTCGAATATTTTGATGAGGTATTTGTAAGGATCTTTCCCATTTTGGTCTCCCAGCATAATCGCCAAATTCAATAACATCTCCTGCTCTTTCCCAATCAAAAAGTGGTTTTAATTCAAAATCACCAGCCCACTTTGCATCAAAACCAACATTCTCTCTCCATAGTTCAAAATTTGCCACCCATTCATCAAATGTGGTTGGTAGTTTCCCCATGAATACAACGTAAAAGCAAACGCTATTTGAGTTTGTGCAATTGTTGTTATGGTTTTTTTGTGAAAAATCATTCACCAGTAAAGTTTGCAACCTTTTTATTTACATAAGCAGCAATACCCTCTTTAGCATCATTAGATTGGAAAAGATCTGATTGCAATTCACGTTCTAATGCAAGGTGATATTCAAGTGGCATTTCAATACCGCTTTGAACACTTCTTTTAATATTGCCAACTGCTTTAACAGCTTTATTTGGTAATGTAAATTGCCCCGCCCAGTCTAATACATCTCTTCTGAAATCTTCTGCATCACAATCAAAAATTTGGTTTACTAAATTCATGTCATCTCCATCTTCAAAAGAAATTAATTCTCCTGTAACCATTAATTCTAATGCTTTGGCTTTACCAATTAATCTGGTTAATCTTGCAGTTCCTCCAGTACCTGCTAAAACTCCTAGATTAATTTCTGGAAGTCCTAATTTTCCTGCGTTTTTTCTAGCGATTCTGATATCGGCAGCCATTGCTATTTCTAAACCTCCTCCAACAGTATGACCATTTAAGGCAGCAATTACCAATTTCGGAGTTTGCTCAAGACGAGATAGTGTTTCATTTGCATGCAAACAAAAGAAATATTTGTAACGTGGAGATAAACTGTTAAGGTAATTTATGCTCGCACCAGCAGAAAAGAAATTGTTTCCTTTACCAGTTACTAAAATAACTGTTACTTTGTCATCAAAACGTGCATTTAGAATTGCAGTGTCTATGTCTTCCCACATTTCTCGAGTATATGTGTTCACAGGTGTTTTACCCTCAGTTAGTGGTTTCCCATCAGAATCTGAGGACAGTTCAATTATAGCGATTCCATTTTCAGTTACACCATAATTCACAAGGTTGTTTGGCATGGCTTCTAATTTAAGGCTCA
>CETB01150135.1_pt1 | contig 13646 bp, 9 predicted proteins | sample 356381 | NCBI WGS metagenome assembly CETB01 (sample SAMEA2622545, study PRJEB7988) | marine metagenome | biome: marine biome (ENVO:00000447); feature: deep chlorophyll maximum layer (ENVO:xxxxxxxx); material: "saline water (ENVO:00002010), including plankton (ENVO:xxxxxxxx)" | depth 155 m | reverse complement strand
TTCAGACGAATTGGCGAGGGCAATTCAGGCACTACCATTACCTTCAACTTCCCACAATTATTGCTTACTTGCTAGAGATGGGGGGAATATTCTATTGGGAATTCTTGCCCCTATAGAATCTCCACTTGTCCTAATCCCAGACCGACCTTTGAGGGGCTCTGTTGGCGAAGGCCCCTCCACAGGAAGCGAAGGGGTCTCGTGGACTTGGGCCGTCTTGAGAGAGAGATCTCCGAGATGGTTTGATCTAACCAACATGGAAATGCTAGTAGAACCCCCCTCACGTCATAATCCAGAAACCATTTCATCGTATGTTGGAGAAAATCATACCCTTGGAATAGTTAGAGCACGATTAGTAGATCCAGACAGACCAGTAGCGCTGGCCCCTGGGATTTGGTTTGAATCTCCAACACGTCGTCCGGATCCTCCTCTACCAGAAGCTAGTCACCACAGAGGAGCATGGGTTCTCGGTAATTGCCATAACCAATCACCGGATATTCGCCCAAAAGATCCGGTATCTGCGGTTATGGAAGAAAGGTTACCTAGGAGCATGCTACTACGAACTGCTAGAGCCAACGCAATGGTAATTGCGGATTTAGGGGGATTAGATTCTGGCGGCCAGAATTATCCTATTTCTTGTTTGGATTCATGGATAAATCGAGCACATCCCCGATTGACTCCTTCTGAAAGACGTCGAAGGCTGAATAGTCTGAGAGAACGCTTGACCTCTACTCGAAGGGTAAGGACTGATGAATCAACTTGGCGACGCTTTAGGAAGGATTGGAAGGAAGCAACTTTCTCCACACAAGAAAGCGGATTGAGATTATTTGATACCCGTGGCTTATCAACTACGGCAGCAATATCGTTAATCGAATGGGCAGTATCCGAGCAAGAACGACCCCCGTTAGTTCTAGAGATTCCCGATACAATCCCTGATGACGTCCTTAGCGCTGTTATTTCTCATCCCAACTTGAGATTAACACTTTCATCTCAACCTCGCAAATCGCTAGAAATTTTTGATGAACTTATTGTAGACCCACTAAGGCCTCTACCTTGGCTTAGGCTCCGCACTCTTGGTGGTAGGGATTTGCCTGTGCGATTAGTAGACCCCGTGCCTACAGCTCCTGAAGTTACTGAGGATCAGGAGGTAGCATCTTCCCCATGGGTCATCTTAGGTTTAGAAGATGAAAAATCCTCAACCAAGATAGAGGATTCATCAATGATAGGTTCAGCAATTACTCAATTCCCTGAAGGAAATGAGGACTGGTCGAACATGATGGAGGCGAGTTATCCAATAGCCGCTTGGATTGCATCCCCTCCAAAGACACGATGGCATCGTTGGCAGAGATTACGGTCTAGACTTGATTCTGAATGGATTGCCCTACTAGATTTGGAATATTTACCACTTGAGAGACTTGCAGAAGTAGCTGATGAAGCGCCTCCAAGAGTATTGGAGATTTTTGCTGATAAACTTCGCTTACTTCTTCACAATGATTCCGAAATAGCACTTCGCACACGCCCAGCTACCGATCCAACAAATGCATCTCCAGGTGCATCTTGGGTAGCAGCCCAGCTTCTCAGTAATGCAGCATGGTTGCCCGAAGATATGCAGGAGGACCTTATCCGCTGGGCATTAGAGGCTTGGCTTGTACATCCACCAAGTAATTCTCTAGCCGCCCTTCAATCAGTTGATTGGATTTACACAAGCCAGCAGGTCGATATGACTAGTTATGGTCCTGTTCTGCAAGGGATTTTGAGAAGGGCAAATGAATTCCCAATCGACCACGATCTCAAGATTTGGTCTTTATTGGTAGAAAGAATTCGCGATTCTAAACAACTGCAGATAGAAGACTTGGAGGTCATAATTGCCAATTTACCATTAGACTGGTGGGCTTTATTGGCTCCTGAATTATTGACTAATCTTCTATCTGAGGAATCTTCTTTGGATTGGTTACTTGATAATCCAATATCTTGGAGTGCTGCAATCCTAAGGCCAAAAGGCGAACCCAGTAGTGCGCCAGGACTAACTGATAGGTATCACCCTGGATGTAGCCCTGAAATTCGTAACTCCCTTGCTAGAAGACTTAGGTCAAGGAGTGAAAGAGGAACCTTACCAGAAACTGCGGCTCCACTTCTAGACCTGCTGGAATCGCTTGATACAGTTCTAGAGGGCGGATCTCCAAGTACCGGAAGAACTCACCCAATGGTTGGTTGGTTAGCCCAACCAATAGAGAAATGGCCACCGATTAGTAATAACCTAGCAATGCAAGGCGATTCCCATGTTTCTGAGAGAATCATATTACGAACTTCCGGTTATCATGAGGGGTTATCCGGTGCACAAAGTCAATTATGATAAAAGTTGGTAAAATATAGAAAATTCGTAAAATTATCCTAATTTTCTATTCGGATTTCTATGCGAGGGGTTCATCAAGGGACCCCTTGACCCAGACTTGCCCGACCGGCAACACCGTGCCGACGAAAGCCCCACGCCGGAGTTAGTAGGATGAATCACGGTACCACGGAACGGGATTTGCCGTATGTCGAAGACCGACGTGACCCACTGCTGGGGAATGATCGCCGGTGCAAAACATGCGGTCGGATTGTGATGGGTCCCCGGACGACCGAGAACGGAAGAGACCGGAATGACTTACGGGACAACCCCACAGTCCAACAGACGTCCCGGGGTGGGTCAGGTGCCCGAGCATCGCTATGAAAGTCACCGTTACGCCCCGGGGCACACACTTTTTCCAAAGGTCTCAAGACTTGATACATCCGGTGGTTAACGATGCATTCACTAGGACTGGTTGGCGGCACTTTCGACCGCTTCCATGCTGGGCACAGGGCACTGATTGAACATGGTCTATCAAATTGTCAAAGACTTGAGGTATGGTTAACCAGCGACCAAATAGCTCAGGCCAAAGATCCTCGAATAGAATCATGGTCTGAAAGGTCACTAAAATTTGTCGAATCTATTGGTGAAAATTTCTCTCGAATATCTATTCATTTACTGGAAGACGAAGATGGACCTGCACCTTGGCACGAAAATGCTTCTGCAATATTGTGTACACCCGAAACAGTATTGGGTTGCCAGAGAATTAATCAAGCGCGCGAGAGTAATGGCTTAGTTCCTCTTGAAATCCTTAAGGTCGAGCATGTAATCGGTCACGCAGGCAAACCAATTTCTAGCTCTCGAATCCGCCAAGGTGAGATAGACAAAGAAGGCCAATCCTATCTTCCGGAGAATGTGGGAGAAGCCGATCTTATCCTAACAAAAGAGGTCGAAGTGAATCTCAAAGATCCATTCGGTCAATTGTTTGAGGGCCCAGAGGATGATACGAGTGTAGCAATACGCGCCGTTTTAGAAGAAATATTTGGTAGCCACGGCCCAATTATCGCAGTTGGAGATGTCACGGTAAAAGCATTACAAGATTTCGGAAATCCAGCGGACATCGCTTTAATAGATGGTAAGACTAAGCGGCAGAAATGGGAAGAAGCTTCTACAATCGACACATCTCTTTACGATGAAAGACTCACTTGTAAGAATCCAGCCGGTCAATTAAATGCCGATTTATTCCATGCTTGTGCAGGTGCGTTAGAGGCTTGGAGCAATGAAAGCAAGACGACTTTAATTGATGTAGACGGTGAAGAAGACCTTGCACCTTTGCTTCTCCATCCAATGGCCCCATTAGGAGCTGTGGTACTCTATGGACAGCCAAATCGAGGAGTGGTACTTCGGTGGACCGGCTCTGATTCCAAATCGCGCTGTCGAGAACTTCTAGCGGCAATGGATAGAGCTTGAGAAGAATCTCAAGATTCGGCCTTATCTAACATATTTAGACCAAAACCAAACATGAACGGAATTGCACTGACAGCGAATACCCCGGGGTCTACCCATGTATTGTATTGTGTTGACCACGCAAGATAGAAGATGATTGCAAAGGTAATCATCCAATCTGCAACAGTTTTCCTGATTCCGTTTTGACCGGAAAATAAGCTAGACATACAGTTTGGAAGATTTTTAATCGCTGAAACAGTACCACCTTCGACGGCCTTATTCATTCCCAAATGACCGATAGCGACCAAGAAAATTCCTATAATCCCGAAGGCAATATCATCGACCACAACTGAGATACCATCGTGGTCGGTATATACATCACCAAGAGATCCATTGCTGAGGAATCCAAGCCATAGAGCCTTGAATCCTGGAGAATATGCTCCAACTGTAACGTTGACAATCGTGAGTAATAGAACCCACCCTCCTAGTAGTAGCATAACTGTAGAAGCTGTTCTACTTGGGCGAGTGAGCGCCGAGTACCAGTCGTTGTCAGAGAGTGACATCGAGTGCGGCGACCCAAGAACTCGGTTTAACCGTTGAGGCCCTAAAGGGCCTCTAAATTTCTAGCAGAATAGTCCAAGAAAACCATCGAAAGGTGAATTTTCTCACAGATGAGTCTGTAATCTATAGCGGCAACGAGCGGCTTCAGCGATTAGTGGGTCAGCATCACTCATCGTGGTTATTGCATCGACAGTCTTTGGGACTGCAGAGTTGACCTGCTTACTGCGCCCACCTCTTCCCTTGCTTACATTACGAGCCATAATCATACCAAGTGTATCTAATTCATTTAGCAAAGTAGAGATTCTCCTTGGAGTCAATGGCTCGACGTTAACATTCAGGCAAGCATCAGAGTATGTTCTGTACACTTCGCCAGTCGAGATGTTTCGCAGTCCATTATCCTCATTTATTCTGATTGCAAACAGGACTAACTTCTGATGAAGTGGAAGAGTCTGCAATACAGGTGTGACTTGGTCGTGCTCCAATTGTGATTGTGCGAGTCGTACGTGTCTTGGATCCACCTTTGTCTGAGAGCGTTGTTCAGCCTTTTGAACTGAAATTCGTAAAAGGTCCAAAGCCCGACGTGCGTCACCATGTTCTTGTGCAGCCAAGGCAGAACAAAGTTGCACAACCCCTTGTTCTAGAACATCTTCTCGCAGTCCAGTCTTAGCTCTCTCAGTAAGAATATCGGTAATTTCTGATGCTCCATATGGATGAAAAATTAGATCCTCTTGCCCGAGTCGACCAGATACTCTTGGGTCGAGTAGTTGTGTGAAGTGCAAATCATTACTAATTCCAATAATACAACACCTAGAGCGTTTGAGAATTGTGTTTAGGTTGGTTAAATTATACAGCAGATTATCACCCGCGCGTTCCACTAGATTGTCAATTTCATCGAGTACAATGATGTGAACACCTCCAGCACGGTCCATCCTTTCGATTAGTTGTTCTAGAACTCTGTCGGTAGGCCAGCCAGTAAATGGAATTGGCACATCACCCCGTTCAGATAATTTTGTTGCCAAAGTCTGTACAACTCTGTAGCGGGTATCTACTTGCCTGCAGTTGATTTCGTAGGTTCTCACAGGTTGTCCCATTTCCCTCCCCTTTTGTCTGAGTTGACCTAAGACAAATCGAGTTACCACCGTCTTTCCAGATCCAGGAACTCCATAGAGAAGCATGTTGGACGGAATATGGCCGTTGAGAGCATCTACTAAATTTCTCACAAGCGCTTCGACCTCGCGGTCTCGGTGAGGTAGTGTAGTAGGTTCGAAAGCGTGGTCGAAAGTTTTTCTATCGAGAAATAGGGAATCTTGCCCCAAAATCTTCTCGAAAATATTTCCTTCCATTTCTTAACACACAACCGATAGTCTTTCCAAGTTCACTAATTCGTCCTGTGTCAGGAGTCATCGGAAGCAAACGCGGATTCTGCACGAAGACGTTGGTGGTAATGAAAGTTGTCGGACCTATGGTGAAGAAATAGCTAATTATGTTAGTTACCAAAATACCAATATTTCTTTCTTTCAATCAATAGATTTTCATTAAAATAACATTTCAGTAGACCTTTAATTGAATTAATTGGCTAAATCAGTTTACTTTTTCCACCGATTAAAACGGCGTGGTTATGAGTTAGATTGAGTGGAATTGAAATTATTTCCTCGAGATTGGTAAATTACTGGATAATATTCGTTGTATTTCCAGAAAATTTTGTTCTGTTTTTTCCTCTTCATATTTATAGAAGATATTTTTTGACTATTATTTTCTAACATGAAAATGTCTGCCATTTTCTTCAATGACCAATTCATCTCCATCCTCGAGTTGAATCACCCTCTCATTCAATTTTGGAGTCGGGAAACCACCTTTTTGATTTACTGCATTAGAGTAATTATGGGTGACTAGAATTGTTGCATGTGGCTGCCGTTCAGCAAGAGAGTTAACCTGTCGAGGATTATGATGATTAGGACTATCGACAAAATCCGGAACTCCCATTTCGATTAGAATTGCATTAGCTTCTGTCGCCCGATCTTCAATCTCCTGACAAGGACCTGAGTCGCCACAATGCAGTATTTTGAATCCATTCTTATGAGTTAGCATGTAGCCATGTGGATCGGTTTCTGGAGTATGAGTCACTTGGAATCTTTCGTAATTCCAACCCGAATTTTCTATTTCTCCTGATTCTTCTTCCAGCCAATTGATGTCATTTTTCAAAACTTCGTTCAAGCTTCCTGGAAACCCAACATGACTGAGGTTGGAGAGAATCTCTTTTCCACCAGGTCTGAGATAGACATTCAGAGGATTCTGAGCATTGGAAACTACTTTTCTTTCAAGGATGAAGAATGGAAATCCAAACATGTGGTCTGCATGCCAATGTGTAAACAATATGTGTTCAATATCGTTGCTAGATACTCCTGCACGTCGCAATTGTGGTAGTAGGGTTGGTGGTGCATCTACCAATATTTTCCCATCGATTAAAACCAGTGCATGCATTCTTCCAGGAGGGGAAAATGCATTCCCGGTACCTAGGAACTGCACTCGGGGCATGACGTTCCATGTGGCGTCTATGACTTGAGCCATTCGGGTCCCCACGCCCGCTACGCGGGCGAGGCATAATCCCCTTTGGTTCATAAATGGGCTTCGCCTCGACAGGTTAGTGATACAATGGCAGGACCACGTTCAATCTTGATTCTCTATGGCTCTCAGTCAGGAAATTCCGAGGAACTCGCTGAGCAAGCAGGAAAGGCTTGCTCCAATCATGATTTGATACCCGATGTTAAGTCAATGGACGAAATTCAAATCACAGATTTACAATCACAAAAAAGAGTATTGGTATGTTGTAGCACATGGGGAGATGGTGAACAACCAGACAATGCAGAGGACTTGTGGGAAGCAGCAAACAGTGGTGCGATTAGTAGTTTAAGTGGATTAAACTTCTCAGTTCTTGCTCTTGGAGATACCTCATATGATTTATTTTGTGAATCTGGTAAAGAGTGGGATTCTTGGTTTGAGAAGATGGGGTCTACCAGAATACATCAGAGAGTAGATTGTGACGTTGACTATGAACAACCCGCCGCAGAATGGATAGCTGCTGTAATTCCAAAGATGGCTGAGATCGAGGATGATGTTTCTGATATAGAGGATAACTCATCGGAGTCAGTAGCTCTGGATGTTGACATAGAACCTCCAAAAGTAGCCACAAAGAAAGATAAGTCGCAATGGTCTGCTAAAAATCCATATTATTCTAATCTAACAGAAAATTACGTCCTCAATAGCGAAGGTTCGAGAAAAGAAACCCGTCACATAGTATTCGATTTGGGGGTTTCTGGTCTAGAATATAAGGCTGGAGATGCACTGGGTGTAATCCCTCGTTGTCCACCTGAGTTGGTTGACCAATTAATCTCAACAGCCAATTTTATCGGAGATGAGTTGGTTGAAACTCATATTGGCGAGGCTACCCTCAAGGAAGCCCTTACCGACCATTTGGAGATTCACAGAATTTCAAAGAAGTGGATTCAAAATCTTGGTACTAGAATGGCTGATGATGGACCTGTGGAGATTAGAATTGCTCGTAGACATCGGGTTTCAACTGACGACGGATCTCTGCTCATAGATTGGTCAGGCTCAGGAGAAGACGGAGATGTTCCAGAAGGTTACGAAGAAATCGGCGCCGCATGTGATCCTGCTGAGGCACTTTGGAAAAGCCTAACTGGCGATGCAGATGCAATGGAAGACTACATTTGGTCTCGCGATTACATTGATGCGATGGGAGATTTTGGACACATTGGGTTTACTGCGCAACAATTTGTCGATGGAATGGACCGATTGAAGCCACGTCTATACTCTATTGCCAGTAGTCCGGAGCATGAGCCTGGAACCGTTCACTTGACCGTTGGTATCGTGCGATACTCTCATCACGGTCGAGATCGAACCGGACTTTGTACAGGATTCCTCTCTGATCGCTGTGAAACCAACGATACCGAGATTGGTGTGTTCATGTCTCCAACCCGTTCATTCATTTTACCGGAAGATGGTAACACCGATTGCATAATGGTAGGCCCAGGAACCGGAATTGCTCCTTTCCGTGCCTATCTTCAACAGCGCGATATCAATAGTGACAAGGGTCGTAATTGGCTATTCTTTGGCGACTGGACCGAAGAAGGAGAATACTACTACCGAGATGAAATGGAAGACTGGAAGGAGCGAGGAGTTATCGATCGCCATGACTTAGCATGGAGTCGCGCTGGAGATGAGAAGGTATACGTTCAACATCTAATGGCAAAGCACGGTAAAGAAATCTGGAACTGGATTGATGGTGGAGCCTACTTTTACGTATGTGGAGATAAGAATTACATGGCTAAAGACGTACATTCAACCTTAATCGACATATGTGCAGAACATGGTGATATGTCCCCTGATGAGGCCAAAGAATTCGTAGAAGTCGGAATGATGAAAACAGACAAGAGATATCTGCGAGACGTCTATTGATTGAGAGAATTCTTCTCTTTTCGACCGCCTATGGCGGTCGCCGAACTCTACATAGTATTCTACCTCCAGCGAGGTTTGATGTTCCGCAGGGTGCTGATTGCGAATCGAGGCGAGATAGCCTTGCGAATTTTGCGTTCTTTAAGGACTCTAGGAATCGAGGCGGTAATGATTCACGGTCGCGAAGATCGGCTGACAACACCCGTTCGCCTCGCTGATGAGGCGATTCACATCGCCAGAGATGACCCTCTAGCTTCCTACCTTGACATTGAGGCAATTGTGACTGCCGCCAAAGAGGTTGGAGCCGACGCAGTACATCCTGGATATGGATTTCTTGCAGAAAATCCAATTTTCGCTGAAAGGTTAGCCGAGGAGGGTATTACATTCATCGGTCCAAGTCCAGAGGTATTGAGAGTCCTCGGTGACAAAATCACTGCTAGAGAAACCATGTCCAAGGCGGGCTTACCAATTGCCAAGGGATCTCCTGGGCCAGTTTCTGACTCCAAGGAAGCAGCGACAATTGCCGATGATATTGGCTTCCCTGTAATCATCAAGGCGGCCGCTGGTGGTGGTGGAATCGGTATGCAAGTGGTAGATTCCGTTGATGAATTCGAATCGGCTCTGAACCTATGTCAAGGCCGAGCACTTTCTGCCTTCGGTGATGACAGAGTATTCTTAGAGAAATTCATCGAAGGCGCTCAACACGTTGAATTTCAAGTTCTTGGAGATGGTGAACATGCAATCCATTTTGGTGAGAGGTTCTGTTCAATCCAACGCCGACATCAAAAAATCTTGGAAGAAGGCCCATGGCTCTCTGACGAGGTTAGAGCGGATATAGGCGCACGAGTCGTAGCCGGTGCCAAGGCGGTGGGTTACAAGGGACTAGCAACTTTCGAATTTCTAAGAGACTCCCATGGGGAGTTCTACTTTCTCGAAGTTAATCCCAGAGTTCAGGTCGAGCATACTGTTACGGAAATGATTACCGGATACGACTTAGTTTCTCTTGGAATTAGAGTCGCCTCCGGAGAGTGCCTACCTCTCTCACAGGATGATATTGAGATATCAGGTCATGCAATCCAAGCACGACTCAATGCTGAAGATCCCAGAACTTTGGAACCATCTCCCGGTCGACTTTGGGAATGCCATTGGCCTGCAGGACCTGGTGTCCGTGTAGATACCCACGCTCACACAGGATACGATATGCCTCCATCATTCGACTCCCTGCTCGCTAAACTAATCGTTTGGGGAAGAGATAGACAAGAGGCGATTAGAAGGCTCGACGCCGCTCTTGAAGAGACCCTGATTTTGGGGGTAGATACCCTAATTCCATTACATAGGGCGATTCTTTCAGAAGATGACTTCCGAAATAGAGATGTAACAATCAGGTATCTTGAGAAACATCCTGACCTGCTGAATTGAGATGGTAATATGGACATGGTAATCGTCGGGTCAATTGGATATGATGACATCCAAACTCCAGCTGAAAGTGGTTCCGACCTGCTTGGAGGTGCGGCAGTTTATTCCGGGCTTGCAGCCTCTTTTCATCTTCGAACCAAGGATGAACAGCCAACCAAGATAGGTATAGTTGGTGTCGTCGGAGATGATTTTGCTGTCTACGATCAAATGATTTTGGAGAAAGCCGGATTGAATTTAGCCGGAGTTGTGCGCGCTGAGGGAGATACATTCCGATGGTCTGGTAAGTACGAAGGCGCCATGGAATCCGTGGAGACATTAGCAACCGAAGTAAATGTTTTAGATGATTTCAAACCAAATTTACCAGAGGTTTGGGAAAACCCAGAAGTTCTCTTTTGTGCTAGTACCCACCCTGCTACTCAAGTTGCAGTTTTGGACCAATGTCCTGGGGCGCAATTGACCGTATTAGACACCTTCATGTTGTGGATAGAGACTGAGTTTCAGACATTAAGTGAAGCCATGCGCAAGGTCGACGTAGTGGTAATCAATGAACAGGAAGTCTGCGCCATTGCCAAGGATGAGATTCTAACAAGCGCTATGAAATCAATAATCTCTGGTGAGGCTCTGTATGGTGGTTCAGCGGCTGGCCCTGGTCCTCGTTGTTTAATCGCAAAGCGCGGAAGTGGGGGAGTCATTGCAATGCTTCCAGCGGGCACACTATCACTACCTGCATATCCAACCGATGAAATTGTTGACCCCACAGGTTGTGGTGATTCATTCGCCGGCTCATTAATTCCATACCTTTTGGGTAGACAGGGTGTGTTGAGTGATATTGAAGCGATTAGAAATGCGCTGGTTCATGCTACCGTAACCTCTTCATTCACTTTGGGTGGATTAGGTACTTCTGGTATTACCTCAATTGACCGTGGCGTATACCACGCACGTGTAGATAGATATCGAAGAATTACTGGAATAAAGTGAGACTTCACTTCAATTGACGAATACCGGGTAATCGATTATCTCCTTTCTGTGTGGTTTGACGAAGTTGAGAAAATCGTAATTGTTCACTCGCAGATTTACTGGTTGTTTCTTTCTCTTCTCCAGATGCTACCCGAGCCACCACCTCGTCTAGTGCGTCTCTGGCTGATGAGGGACTGTTTATTGAGGTAATTTCTCTAGTCCTTGAGGCTACATCAGCCTGGTGGTCTTGGTCAGAGCGTAACCTGAGAAGTTGACTAGACCTAAATCTCGCATCTCCACCATGAGTATCACCATCTTCATCGCCATAAACATCGGCATATTGTCTTCTGGGCTGAGCGGGAGAAATTAACGAAGTAAGCCAATTTTGTTTTCTTGGTTTACCTGCTGAACTGCGAACCCGACCACTTGTCATACTATTGGCGAGCTTCGATACTGCGGGAAATTCATCTTCGAAGTTTTCTGGATCGGTAACTGGAGCGGATAATGCTCGACTCCGGTTCTCAGTTTGCCAAGCGGAACGTGCCTTTGCGGTCTTAACTAATCCCGGCTTACATTCTTCACGAACAGCATTTTCTGTTGGGCTTGGGAGACCGCATGTCGGAGAATAATTTGTTTGTGGTTGACCGTGATGAGAGCGTGCTGAGCGAATCATCTGTGAACTTGACAGTGGTCTATCAGGATTCGGCGTCGCTGGTGGAGAATATGAGCTCGGTGTGATGATACCTGATGTTTTGGGTTCAGGAGTTGTAAGTGCATCATCGAATAATGAGGAGTCCATACTAGGTTCAGACTCAACATAATTTGTTGGGTTTGCATTACTTGTAGGCGTATCTACTCCAAATAGCCCCCCTTCTCCAAACATATCGAATGAACCCATAGCATCAGAGAAAGCCTCGTCAAGCCTATCCTCCTGCGAAGGGTCCTTTTCCTGATACCATTCAGGTGATTCTTCACGACCCCAAGCTCTCTCATAAGCAGAGCGAGAATCTGTAGTTTTAGCAGGATAATTCGAGACTGTAGAAGGAGTTGGTTCCAAAGCATCTAGGGAAGCAAAAATACCACCTTCTTGTGTAACAGGTTGTGTAAGCTCAGTTTGAGCCACCTCAGAAGTCATGGGGATTGAGATATTTGTTTCTAGTGATGCATATCTCGAAGAAATTGGTTCAGCCTGGAAAATTGTAGCCTCTGAGTTTTCTATAGTGTCAGGTGCATTTAGAAGAGCCTTTGGTTGGTTTTGAGCAAGCAATCTTTCTCTCTCTTCTTCCAGTTCTTGTAGACCTGCTTTTGCTTCCTCGATTGTAAATCCGTGCATAACACGGTCGATCATCATACACAATCGAAGTAATTCCGATTGAGTCCCCGAAACTAGATATTTGTCTCCAGCATTAGTCTCAATCGATAATACTGGATTCTTCAATCTAAGATAGCTAAACACCGAAAGGACACCTGTTGCGGCTACGGCCCATCCAATTGGAGGAGTGATTACAGTAGCGCCTACCCAAACTCCAACAGCTCCGATAGTTAGGAAACTATTCGGTAATTTTGCTAGGTTGATATTTCTTAGAGTTGAGATATTGGAGAGATTGATTCTGATACCATATCCAGAGTAGTCCTCGAAGGTCAGCTGTCGCTCTGTGAGAATCCCGCAAAATCTCCCACTTATGCCGACTAGATTGAGGTTGTCGAATAGTTCCGAATCTCCTTCATCCAGTCGGGCATTACGCCCGGCTGAGTACATCCCGCTCAGGCGAGCGACTCCTTGAGGCTATAACTGCTCGGGAAGTAGAGCAGTGTCAGGGGCAACTTGCGCGCGCGTGAGGAGAATGCCGAAAGCTCCGTTACTAAATCTTAGAATAAATGAAATTAGACTTGTTCAATAGTTTCCACACTACCGATAATTCTCATCGGCATAGCGTCGAGTTGTGTAATCAATATCTCGGGGGAGTCTTCGGCTCTAATCCAAAGCGGATTCTCCCATTCGACAGAAATTAAGTCACCGTCGATCCGCTTTATTCTACCAACGACAAATTGCAAATCAACTGCTGCATGGATTATATCTTCATTTGTTAATTTCCTTTTTTGGAATGGCGCAGTTTTGATTTTTATCCTTGAGGAATCATGGGGAAAAAGCGCCCGCGATTCAGGATGAATAATCATGCAACCCCGGTGTAATGCTTCCTCTCTTAAGTTCCTCAATGCGACTCCAACACGATCACCTGCAATAGCCGAATCAACATCGTCATCCATTACTTGTAGAGACCTAACGACACCAGTTTCTTTTGCTGGCAAAATTACTACCTCGTCATGCTTGTTTATAGTACCTGATTGAACATAACCAATTGCAACTAAGCCAACACCCTTGACATTGAAATGTTGGTCAATAGGCAGTACCATATTCTTGGAGATATTTTTCGAACTTACCGTATCCATGTGTTGATACAATTCC
>CETB01165311.1_pt1 | contig 13692 bp, 13 predicted proteins | sample 356381 | NCBI WGS metagenome assembly CETB01 (sample SAMEA2622545, study PRJEB7988) | marine metagenome | biome: marine biome (ENVO:00000447); feature: deep chlorophyll maximum layer (ENVO:xxxxxxxx); material: "saline water (ENVO:00002010), including plankton (ENVO:xxxxxxxx)" | depth 155 m | reverse complement strand
ACCTCCATCCATTAGTTCCTTCTCTTATAACTTTCCCAGAAGCTCCAATAACAGTTGCATAATCTCCAATAAACGAAGGAGCTGCGCTTGTATAAGCCCAGATTTGCCATCTTTCTGAAGCATGCGATCCATAAGGTTCAGCCGAAAGTAAAGTCGAAGAACTCAAGAATAAAACAAGAGTAGAAATAATAATTTTATGCATATTCGCTCCTAAAAAATAATTGAAGAATTAATCTATATGATTAAGAACAAGATGTAAAATATCTTATCCAAAGGAGGAAAATATGGATATAGATCTGAGCGCTGAAGATTTGGCCTTTAAGGAAGAAGTTAGAGGTTTTTTCAAAGAAAATAAAATGAAGGCAGGAGAAGATTATTTCAGCTGGAGACTTGAATGGTTTAAAAAAGCAAGAGAAAAAGGAAATTGGGATGTACCAAAGTGGCCAGAAAAATTTGGAGGCCCAGGATGGACGCCTACTCAACACTATATTTGGGAGCAAGAAACAGCTCAAGCAACAATACCATTTGACTTGCCTTTTGGGTTAGGAATGTTAGCTCCAATATTAATGAGCTATGGTACACAGGAACAAAGAGACAGGTTTTTACCAGACATAAGAGATAGAAAAGTAAATTGGTGCCAAGGCTATTCTGAACCTGGTGCTGGCTCAGACTTAGCTAATTTGAAAACAAAAGCAGTTTTATCTGAAGATGGATCACATTATGTAGTTAATGGCTCAAAAATGTGGACAACCCTTGCTCACATGGCTGATTGGATTTTCTGCCTAACAAGAACAGATGACGCTGGAATAAAGCAACAAGGAATTACTTTCTTGTTATTTCCCATGAAGCAAGAAGGTATAGAGGTAAAACCAATTATTACTCTGGGAGGTTCACATACAGTAAATACTGTGCACTTCACAGATGTAAAAGTACCTGTAGAAAATAGAGTTGGAGAGGAAGGAAAGGGCTGGACTTATGCAAAAGGTTTATTGGAGCATGAAAGGACTGGCTTGGCAGGCCTTTCTAGATCATTGGTTGCTCTCGAACAATTAAAAGGAAATGCTGAGTCTATAACCAGAGGAAATGGTACCTTGATGGACGATTCAGGATATAAGGCCAAGATAGCCGAGTTAGAAATTGATCTAATGGCAACCGAGTATACAGAGCTAAGAAGTCTTGCAAGCGCTTCTGCAGGTGAAGAATTAGGACCAGAGTCTTCAATCTTAAAATTAAAAGGCACTGAAATTCAGCAAAGAATTCAGAAGCTAACCGTAGAGGCAAGTGGAGTTTTTGCTTCAGCTTGGGGTGACAAACCTGTTGGTCCATATTTTTCAAAGGGAGGCATGGCTGGATATCTTAATAGTCGTTACTACACAATTTATGGCGGAGCCAGTGAAGTTCAGAGAGACGTAATTGCAAAAAATGTACTTGGCTTAACAAGGAGTAAAACAAAGTGAATTTTGAATTATCAGAAGAACAAAAAATGATTCAACAAAACGTAGAGCGCTTTGTTCAAGAAAATTATGATCTTCCCACTAGAGTTAAGTTATCAAGTGAGGATGTTGGCTTCAGTAAAGATTATTGGAACTCAATGGCAGAGTTAGGGTGGTTAGGTCTTCCATTTAGTGAAGAAGACGGAGGTTTTGGAGGAAATCAAATAGACATAATTGTCATCATGGAGCAGTTTGGAAGAGGTCTAGTTCTAGAGCCTTTCTTATCAAGTGTGGTTATGGCAGGAGGAGCAATTAAAAGAGGGGCTAGTGAAAATCTTAAACAAGAATTTCTCTCTTCTCTTATAGAGGGTTCCAAGCACTTATCTTTTGGTTATGCAGAAATACAAAGTAGGTTCGATTTAGAAGATGTTGCTACTACAGCAAAGAAAGATGGAGATGGTTACATAATAAATGGACAGAAATCTATGGTTCTTAATGCAGAGTCGGCTGATTCTATAGTTATATCAGCTAGAACAGATGGAGCTCAAGTAGACAAGAATGGAATTTCTCTTTTCCTTATTGATCTAGACAGTAAAGGAGTAGAAAAAGAAAACTTTCCTACAGTAGATGGTTTCAGAGCTTCAGAAATTTCTTTTAAAAATGTAAAGGTAGACTCTTCTAGGCTTATTGGCTCTCTAAATGAGGGCTTTCAAATCCTTCAAGAAGTTACTAATGATGCAATATTAGCATTATGTGCAGAAGCAGTTGGTGCAATGGAAGTCTTGTATAAGGATACAGTTGAATATACACAACAAAGAGAGCAATTTGATCACCCTCTATCAGATTTTCAAGTTTTACAACACAGGATGGTTGATATGTTCATGGAATATGAGCAATCTAAGTCAATGCTGTTAAGAGCTACACTAGAAACAGTACAGGATCCTGTTGCAGCCCAGAAGACAATACATGGCCTTAAGTATTTAGTAGGTAAATCTGGAATTTTTGTCGGAGAAAACGCAGTGCAGTTGCATGGGGGTATGGGTGTTACAGAAGAGCTTAGGGTTGGCCATTATTTTAAGAGATTAATAGTTATAGATTCTATTCTTGGAAATACAGACTATCATTTGCAAAAATTCACTGATTTTGACTAAACTAGGAACTTATAGATACAAGGGAGGTCTAAAACAAATGAAAAAATTTATTTTAAGCGTGGCTGTTCTTTTTCTGGCAACTTATTCTTATTCATCTGAATCATTAAAGCCTTCAAGCGCGGATTACGAAGATGCAAGATACTCACAAAATGTTATTTTAGGAGAAGTAATTGATGTTTTTTCAGTTGATTTAACAAAAGACACTACTAAATATCAACTTTTCGGAGCTACAACAGCTGGGTATATAGCTAGGTCGGAATTAAGAGATAAGGGCGAAGTAGAACAAGTCGTAGGAACTCTAGCTGCAGGCCTTTTAGGAAAGAAAATAGGAAAAAAGGTAGGAAAAAAGAGGAACAACAAGGAAGGCATACAATTAATTATAAAATTACAAAATGATAGAACTATAGGAGTTGTGCAAGAGATAGATGATAGTCATTCCTTCAAGTCAGGCGATAAAGTATACATAGTAGGAAGTGGAAGAAATACTAGGGTATTAAAATCTAATTTTTAAATTATCAAATCCCTAGCCCAAAATGGAGAAAATAGTATCTATTCCAGATTTCTGGATAGATCCACCTTGGGGTCATGGAAATAAGAAATATAGGCTAGGATTAAAGCCAATCTCAATTGATGATTGGTTTGAAGGTCCCCCAGATGAGGATCTTCTTAACCATAAAGAAAAACTATTAAAGAAAAATTATAAAACAGTTGTTAGAGCTGTACCTGGATCAGAAGCAGGACAAGAAGTTCTCTCAGAAGTCTTCGAATTAAAAAATACTCATTATCCAGATAAGATTGCAGGTTGCAGCCTAAAAGTTCAGGATGATTTATGTTTGATTGAGTCAAATGATGAGCAAAAATTTCTGGCTGCTTGTGTGTGTTCCCCTAGCTATTGGGATTTAAGTGAGAAAATAGGGAAAACATTAAGAGAAGTCCACGAACCTGTAAAAACTTTAAATAAAAAAATAGGAACACCAATACAGAAATTTATAGCAAACTCACCTGTTATGAAGCCTTTCGTTAGACAAAACTGGTTTATTCATGAAGACACAAAACGAATGCACCTCAAAGAAGAAAAGATGTCCCACAACAACCCTGATGATTGGTACATAAGGTCTGAGAGAGAAACAATATGCAGAATAAATAAGGACTTCTCTCTTTTTGCTATAAATGTTAGATTTCAACCACTTAACTTAATTCACCAGTATCCTCTTCAAAAAGAAGCGCTTTTCAAAAGCATAGAAAAATTAGATAAGGAAGAAACACATTATTTTGGTGGAGAAGAAAAGAAAAAGATTTTATTAGAATTTCTGGGGAGAGATATAAATAGTGAAAAACAAATTAATTAAAATAAAAATAACTATTTTTTTGGCTCTTCTTTTATCTTCATGTGGAGGTGGCGGTGGAAGTTCTGAACCAGACTTAGGAACAAACTCATCAAATTCAAACCAAACACCAAGCCCATTTACCTGGATGGCAGTCGATCCAGAAGATGTAGGGCTCAACCCTAGCAAGCTCCAAATGGCAATTGATTATGCTCTAGAAGATGGAGGATTGACGCAGTCTGTAGTAATAATAAAAGATGGAAAATTAGTAGGAGAGGGTCATAGAGGCTTATCAAGCAATGAAGCAAACTTAGTTTGCTCCAATTTAGATCTTCAAGATGATTGCGTTCAAAATATGATGGATTGGTATGGAGATCGAGATAAAAATAGTCTAGGAACTTCTTGGTCTACAGCAAAATCTTTCACCAGCATACTGATTGGAATAGCCATAGACCAGGGACTTATTCAGTCTGTAGAAGAAGAAGCATCAAATTATATAACTGAATGGCAAGGCGACAATAGATCTACTATAACCATAAGAAACCTCTTAGATATGAGATCCTCTTTGCATCCAGTTTGTGGAGATTCTTCAAACACATCCCCTTATCCATGTACTTCTTGGGCAACCAGTGGAGGTTCTCTTGTTTGGTCTGATGATCAGCTATCTGAATGTTTACAGTCTCAACTGGCCGAAGGGCAAAGTCAGCCTTGGTATTACTGGGAATGGTCTAGAGGTAATTTTTACTACTCAAACTGCGACACTCAAATTTTGGGTGAATTATTGTTTAGGGCAACAGGACAAGACGCTTTCACTTATGCTGATACGCATTTATTTTCAAAATTAAATATGACAGCATTTTGGTGGAGGGACAATACAGAAATTGGTCAATCAAATGGTAATTATTTAACTTATTGCTGTATAGATGCAACAACTTCTGATTTCGCTAAATTTGGCCAAATGATACTTAATGGTGGAGAATTAGGAGGGCAAAGAATAGTCTCTCAAAATTATATTGATATGATTAAAAATATTGTTAACGATTCTAATGTAGAAGCCTGGTTAGGCGATTATAGTTATGGGCTGAAGTTTTGGACAATAAGCTCTGTTGATCTTGTTAATTCCTCAGGAGAGTCAGTCTCTTACCCTCCATCTAACACTCTATTTTCAACAATTGGTTTTGATGGACAATACATAATCATTGATTTTGAAAATAACATGGTTATAGCAAGGAATAGTTTTTATCAGCACATAGAAAATTTAAGCAGCGATAGAAAGATGAAACTTGTACCTAATGATTTAACTCAATCTAACTGGGTAGCATCACTTTCTAAAGGCATGGGGTCTGATTACAACTCTACGCTATCCATCCAACAGTTTTTACTTAAGGTAAATGAATCAATAAACTAAGAATATGGTTGAAACAGTTTCTTCAAATCAAGTCCCAGAACATTTAAGATCTAATAGATCTAGTCTGTCTCAATGGCTTGGCAAGACCATTCTAAATAGTTTGGGTTGGAAAGTAAGTGGCTCTATACCAAACGAAGAAAGAATCTTAATAGTGGCAGCTCCTCATACTTCAAACTGGGATTTTGTCATAGGAATGGGGGCCTTATTAGGCCTAAATGCAAAGATAAAATGGATTGGGAAACATACTTTATTTAAACCAGGAATTAAGTGGTTTTTCAGTTGGCTGGGCGGCATCCCAGTGAATCGTAATAACCCGGCTTCTTTTATAGAAGATGTTACTAATATGATCAAAAGAGACAATGGTCTTATGATAGGAGTTGCCCCAGAGGGTACAAGAAAAAAAATTACAAGATGGAAAACGGGTTTTTTGAGAATTGCAAAATTAACCCAGTCCAAAATTTTATTTATAGCTATAGATGAACCTTCCAAAACCATAAGAATTGCAAATTCTTTGTTTATTCCCACAGAAGATAGAGAAAATGATCTAACTTTGGTAAAAAACTATTTTAAAAAATTTAAAGGAATCAATCCTGAGCAATCTTAGTTTTGTGTTTCATTTAGAAAGTTTATTAAAGCACTTCCAACCTCAGTTGGCTGTCTGTAGGTTATGTCGTGTGTTCCTTCTTGTATGGTTACTAGCTTACAATTAGGCATACATTTAATTAATTCTTCGCTTCCATCATAAGGAACAACCCCATCATTAGTCCCCCAAATCACCAGAGAAGGAATGTCTTTGTTCCCTAGAGAAGAATACATTTCTCTTGCATCAAACAGGTTAAAGCTCCTAACTGTTGAAAGCAAAGATTCAGTAAAACCTTTAAATACTAATTGTTTATTAAAATTATAAAGAAATTCTTCTTCATTAATGGAAAGGGGGTCATCACTATGAGAGGTTTCAGACATTCTTCCTACACCATAAATTTTGTCACTGAACACATGCCAAAACCATTCCCCAATTAAAGGGTAAGTTGTCCAACTGTTAATTCCTGACGCACTGATTCTAAAGCCGGCTGGAGCCAAAAAAGTCATAGTCTTTACCATATCAGGGAAGTCATTTGAGAAGTGACCGATTATGGGGCCACCCATTGAATAGCCAACAAGGTGTACAGGTTTATCAATACCTTGGCTTTCAATTAATTCTTTTAGAGTTTCCACATATAGTTCTTTGTCATATTTGGTATTGGGTCTTTCAGACCACCCTCTTCCAAAATGATCATAAACAAGTAAATCAATACCTTGAGAAGTTATAGTTTTTATGAGACCTTTCCAAACAAAGCTAGGGGTAGAAAATCCATGAACCAGAACCATAACTTTTTTTTCCTCTTTGGTTGCTTCGCTTTTATACCACCTATAATAAATATTACCTCTACTTAAATTAACCCAAGACCCATGAGAAGGAAGATCCGAAGCTTTAATTTTTTTTAATGGTATAGTTTTTCGTAGATAGGGGAGGGCTAAAATAGAAATTACCAATAAGATAATAGATATTGAGGTCAATAGTATAATTTCCATAAAATCTATTTTAAGAATACATCATTAGTAAAAAAATGAAACATAACTTGCTGGGAATGAGCTTGGAAGAGCTAGAATTATTCTTTACATCGATAGAGGAGAAGTCTTTTAGGTCAAAACAAGTGTTTCAATGGATTCATCAAAAGGGAGAGTCTAACTTTTATAAGATGACAAACCTTTCAAAAGACCTCCAAGCTAAATTATCCGAACTTAGTATTATTAAAGCTCCTGAAATTTTATATGAGAAAGATTCTGTTGATGGGACAAGAAAGTGGGTACTAAGTGTCGGTTCAGGTGATTTGGTTGAAATGGTTTTAATTCCAGAAGGAAAAAGGTCGACTCTTTGTGTTTCCTCTCAAGTGGGATGTGCTGTTGATTGTAGCTTTTGCGCAACAGGTAAACAGGGATTTTCAAGAAACCTAACAACCTCTGAGATTATCGGACAACTTTGGGTAGCAGAAAATTCTTTTGGGACACCAAGGCAACACTCAAACAAAAGAGTAACTAATATTGTAATGATGGGCATGGGCGAACCATTATTAAACTTTGAAGCAGTAACTTCAGCAATGGAACTTATGATGAACGATCAAGCTTACGGCTTGTCTAAAAGAAAGGTCACTTTAAGTACTTCTGGCCTTGTTCCGTTAATTGATAAGCTCTCAGAAGTAACTGATGCTGCCTTAACTATTTCTTTGCATGCCCCCAATGACCCTTTAAGAAATGAATTAGTTCCCATCAACAAGAAATATCCTATTAAAGATTTACTTGAATCTGTACAAAGGTATGTAAAGAATTGCGGAGATAAAAGAAAAACAACGATCGAATATATTTTAATAGATCAGATAAATGATACTTTAGAAAATGCAGAAGAACTTTGTAACTTGTTAAGACATCTGCCCTGTAAAATAAATCTTATTCCTTTTAACCCCTTCCCGGGGTCTTCTTATAGAAGGCCATCAAATATGAGAGTTCAAACATTTAAGAAAAAACTACAAAAAGAAGGATACATAACAACAATTCGAACAACTCGAGGTGAAGATATAATGGCAGCATGCGGCCAATTAGTGGGCAAGGTTAACGATAAAACCAGAAGAAAAGAGCGCTCGAAAAAAGATTCTTCATATATAAAAACTAAATCTCTATAAATGAAGTTAAGGATAGCAATAATAGGTGCCGGCATATCAGGCCTTATAGCAGGCTACCTTTTAAAAAAATTAGGCCATAAAGTTCAGGTCTTTGAAAAGGCAAGTTCTATATCTGAATTTGGAGCAGGGATTACTCTATCTAGAAATGCCACGACCCTATTAAAAAGAGAAGGAATTTTAAGCGGCCTAGAAGGCTTAAGCCAAAAACCCATGAGATCTATTATACGAGATTATAAGTCCGCAAAAGAGATAGCTTCAAAAGACTTAAAGGGACTAATAGCCTGTGACAGAAGAGATTTAGTTGGCTTATTATCTAATTCTTTACTAAATGAAGGAGGGGAGTTATTTTTATCAAAAGAAGTCACAGGAGTTAATTCAGAAAGTGGTGAATTATTTTTTAAAAACAAAGACAGAATAAATGCAGACCTTATATTGGCTTGTGATGGAATAAGATCTATAACAAGATCAAATAATTTTAAGGAGTCCAAGGTAAGGTTTTCTGGTTACATAGCTTGGCGAGGCATAGTAGACAGTTCAGATTTATCAAACTCCAATTATCTGGATAATATTAATATTTATTATGGACCAGGAGGACATGCAGTTCATTATCCAATAGGCCAAAAAGGAAAAATAAATTTTATCGCTATCCAAGCTTCTCCAAGCTGGCTAGAGGAATCATGGAAAATACATGGAGAGAAAGCGGTTTTCTTAGAGGACTTTAAGAACTGGACCGAAGACCTGCTAAGAATATTTAATGCCTCTAGGCAAGTTTATAAGTGGGGAATTTTTGAAAGGAGTCAAACGAAGATTTTAGTGAACTCTAAACTAGCTCTATTGGGCGATGCAGCGCACCCCATGGTACCTTTTATGGGCCAGGGAGCATGTATGGCTATAGAAGATGCATATACTCTTTCTAAGCTTATAGAAAAAAATCCAAACGACTTAGATAAAACTTTAAAGTGTTATCAGAATCTTAGAATGAGACGGGTCAATTGGATGCAAGCTAGATCTAGACTTCAAGGAAAGTTTAACCACATCTCTAACCCGTTATTAGTTTCAATTAGAAATTTTGTAACAAAAGTGTTTATATCAAGAAATATTGAAGCAATTCACTCTTATGATGCAGATCAAGAAATAGCTAAGATTTAGAGATCGCCTTTTGCTCTAACTTCGCTTTGATTAATAGTAAATTGCTCTCCATACCTAGCTTCAAGTTTCTTCTGATTTTCTAGTATCACTTCAACAGGATCTAGTCCCAAAGACATACAAGCCGTTACCCAGTACCACATAATATCTCCAAGCTCTCTTTTCATATGGAATATATTTTCATCATTTGCTGGCTTGCCTTGTAGAAACATCTTTTTCACAATCTCTACAAATTCTCCACCTTCACTACTGAGACCAAGTGCTGCAGTCATTAATCTAGGAACATCTATCTCTGATTCGTCATGTATGGATTGGAGAGACTCTTTTAAAGAATCTATACTTAAACTAGGATCACTAGTAACTTTTGTTACAAAGTCACAGTAGGTATTAAAGAATTTATCTGCTTCTGACATGATTTTTATTCCTTATATAATAACTTAAGAAACAGTTTAAAACATTCTCTTTTACAAACTAAAACTCTCTATATTTGTTTGTTTTAAATTAAGTTATTTTAAGAGTTAATTAATCGAAAAAATTAGTAAAATAACAGAGTGGATGTCTCCTATATTTTTCAAAACTTAAATGATGCTCAAAGAGAAGCTGTGTCTTCTGAATCTCAAAGCCTCTTGGTTTTAGCTGGGGCTGGTTCTGGTAAGACAAGAGTAATAGCGCATAGAGTAGCTTGGATAGTAAAGGCCCTTAATATAAGTGCACAATCCCTTCTCACAGTTACCTTCACTAACAAAGCAGCAAGAGAAATGAGAGGAAGGATAGAAGAGATCCTCGAAGACCAATTGGGTGATTTCTGGTGCGGAACCTTTCATGGGATCTCTCATAGAATTCTAAGAAGGCACTGGGAAGAAGCAGGCTTAAGAAAAGAATTTGCCATATTAGACAGCGAAGATCAGTTAAGGGTTGTAAAGAGGGTTTGTAAAACAATGCAAGTTGATGATTCTAAATGGCCAGCCAAGCAAGTTCAATGGTATATAAACAAAGAAAAGGACGAAGGAAGAAGGCCTGAAGATGCAGACACAGGAGATTATTTCAGTGAACAAATGACAAACATTTACTCTGAATATCAGTCTTTATGCAATCAGGAGAGCCTAGTTGATTTTGGTGAACTGCTATTAAGGACTTATGAATTAATTAACGGAAATGAAAAGATATTAAAACATTATAGATCGAGGTTTAAACATATTTTGGTAGATGAATTTCAAGACACAAATGAAGTTCAGTATAAATTCCTTTTGCTACTTAAAGGGGAGGAAAATAATATTTCTGCCGTAGGAGATGATGATCAGTCTATTTATGGATGGAGAGGAGCGAAAAGTGACAACATTAATAGATTTACAAAAGACTTAAAGAACACCAAGGTGGTCAGATTAGAACAGAACTATAGATCTACCCAGGTCATTTTAGATGCAGCAAATTCCGTAATACAGAACAATTCAGGAAGAATGGGAAAAGATTTATGGACAGAAGAAAAAGAGGGCGAAAAAATATCAGTTTATTCTGCTTATAATGAAGACGATGAAGCTAGGTATGTAGTAGGTACAATCCAAGACTGGATAGGCCAAGGAAATAACCTAGACGAAGTGGCAATACTTTATAGATCTAATGCTCAATCTAGAGCTTTAGAGGAAGCTATCTTAAGAGAGTCTCTTCCTTATAGAATTTATGGAGGCCAAAGGTTTTATGAAAGAGCAGAAATTAAAAATGCCATGGCCTATATAAGGCTAGTCTTTGGAAAAGAAGATGACGCTGCTTTTGAACGAGTAATAAATATTCCTCCTAGAGGTATAGGCGCGAAAACTCTAGACATTATTAGGAAAAAAGCAAAAGAAACTAACCAATCTCTTTGGATGGCATCTCAAGAGCTTATTGATCTAGAGGAATTAACTCCTAGAGCTATGCAGTCTGTTCAAGGCTTCATGTCTGATATGAACTCTCTGTCTTTAGAAACTAAAGAAATGAACTTAAAGGTACTGGTAGACTTCGTTATCGAAAGGAGTGGTTTGATAGACTATCACAAAAAGGAAGCAGGAGAGAAAGGAAGAACCAGGGTAGAAAACTTATCAGAGTTAGTAAGCGCAGCCGATGATTTCATTGTTCCAGCGCAGGAAGATGGAATATCAGAACTTAAATCATTTATAGATCATGCCGCTTTAGATGCTGGAGACGCACAGGCAGAGGAACATGAATCTGCTATTCAGCTAATGACATTACATTCTGCAAAAGGATTGGAGTTCCCTTTGGTTTTTATCACGGGATTTGAAGAAGGTCTTTTCCCTCATAGGCTTTCTATAGAGGAACCGGGACAATTAGAAGAAGAGAGAAGGTTGTGTTATGTAGGAATGACAAGAGCCATGAAGAAATTACATATTGTTCATTCTGAAATGAGAAATTTGCATGGGTCAGAAAATTTTAATTCAGTTTCAAGATTTTTGAAGGAAATACCCGAAGAGCTTTCTTTAGAAGTGAGAACAGGAGGAAGTATTCCAAGAATTAAACAAAAAGAAAGATCTTTAATTCCTGGAGAGGTTCCAAATACAGAATTTAAAATAGGCCAAAGAGTTTTTCATGATTCTTTTGGTGAAGGACTGATCTTAAATTACGAAGGACAGGGCTCTAATGCAAGAGTAGAAGTGAATTTTGATTCAAGCACCACTAAATGGCTCATGGTAGAGTATGCAAACTTAAAGGGGATTTAAAATATGAAAATAAAGTTAAAAATTATAGTTTTGGGTCTAGTAAGTTTATTTCTAGCATCTTGCTCAAATGATAATACTGAGTCTAGTTCTTCTTCAGTCCAAGCCCCTGAAAGCATTAAGAAATATAAATGGATAATGGTTACAACTTGGCCTAAAAACTTTCCAGGAGTAGGTATGGCCCCAGAGAACTTTTCTAAAATGGTAGATGAAATGAGCAATGGGAGATTAAAGATAAAGGTTTATGGCTCAGGTGAACTTGTTCCTGCGTTTGGTGTGTTTGATGCAGTTTCTCAAGGTACCTATCAAGCAGGACATGGAGCATCTTATTACTGGACAGGAAAAGTAAAGTCCTCACAATTTTTTACAGCAGTACCTTTTGGTCTCACAGCTCAGGAAATGAATGGATGGATACACCATGGAGGAGGTAAAGAGTTATGGGAAGAAGCATATGAACCTTTTAATTTAATTCCTTTTGCAGGGGGTAATACGGGAGTTCAAATGGCGGGATGGTTTAAAAAGGAAATAAATTCTTTGGAAGATATTGAAGGAACAAAAATGAGAATTCCTGGAGTTGCAGGAGAAGTATTTACTAGAGCAGGAGGGGAGACAGTTCAACTAGCAGGAAGCGATATTTTCCTAGCCCTCCAACAGGGCGTAGTTGATGCTGCCGAATGGATAGGTCCCTATAACGATTTAACTTTTGGTTTTCATCAAGTAGCTGATTTTTATTACTATCCAGGTTGGCATGAACCTGGAGCTACTTTAGAAATAATTATAAATAAAGATGCTTATATGGACCTGCCAGATGACTTAAAAGCTATAGTTAAGTATGCAACAAGGGCTGTTAATCAAGATATGTTAGATGAATATACTGCAAATAGTTATCGAGCCTTGGAAGAGTTAATAGAGAAGCATGATATAGAGTTAAGGAGACTTCCAGAAGACGTCCTGATCGAACTTAGAAAAATTTCGGAAGATTATATGAAAGAATTTATAAAAGGAGACGATATGGCCACAAAGATTTATAACTCCTATTCTAAATATAGAGAGGAAGTTATCAATTATCATCGAATCTCTGAAAAGGCTTATATAGAAGCCAGAGAACTTGACTAAAGGACCATTAAAAATAAGAGAGCTTGGAAAACAAGACTTTGTTGACACTTGGTCATCTATGATGAACATAGTCTTGTCTAAAGGAAAAGAAGATAGCGATGAAGTATGGTTTTTAGAGCACCAACCAGTTTTTACCTTAGGAATATCAGACTCAAATAACAATTTCCTAAAGAATACAGACATACCAGTAATGAGAACAGATAGAGGAGGGAAGGTCACTTATCATGGACCAGGTCAGTTGGTGATATATTTCATATTTAACTTAAGAAGGCTTGGCTGGGGTCCAAAAAAGATGATCTTTGAGCTTGAAGAATTAATGATAGAGCTATTAGATAGATATGGAATAAATTCTAAAAGAGGAGAAATACCAGGAGTATTTATTGAACAAAAGAAAATAGCCTCGATTGGAATAAAAATAAAAAGAGGATTCACTTATCACGGTATGAGTTTAAATATAGATATGGATCTAGAGCCTTTTTCGTCAATTAATCCTTGTGGGGTCTCATCTATGAAAGTTACACAATTAAAGGAATATACTGATATAAGTTTGCATCAAGTTATAAAAGACTTAAAGAATCTAGTGAAATTAAAATTCGAGAACCATTTTGAATAATTTTATCCCGGTAAAAAATATTTCTAATGATGGAGTAGTGTCAATCAAGAATGGCATAAAGCCTAATATCAATTC
>CETB01172302.1_pt1 | contig 13706 bp, 12 predicted proteins | sample 356381 | NCBI WGS metagenome assembly CETB01 (sample SAMEA2622545, study PRJEB7988) | marine metagenome | biome: marine biome (ENVO:00000447); feature: deep chlorophyll maximum layer (ENVO:xxxxxxxx); material: "saline water (ENVO:00002010), including plankton (ENVO:xxxxxxxx)" | depth 155 m | reverse complement strand
GACGATGAAAGTGAGGCAGGATTAGACGAAAAACAAACTGACGATGATAATGCTTACATTCAAAATAAACCAATTCCAGAAGACTAATAGACTAAGTACGCCTGTAATAAATAAATTATTATTATTATTAACAACGATGGTAACATATTTGTTGGGTTAATCTGTTTATAGCCAAGTATTTTGAGCCCTATTGCAATGATCAATACACCGCCCACAGAACTAATCTGATCTATTAATGATATTGGGAAAAAGTCTTGAAACACAAAAACTAGTAATGTAATTCCTCCTTGAAAAATTAACATCGGAAAAATAGAAAACAACACCCCTATTCCAAATGTAGATGCTAAAACAATGGAGCTAAATCCGTCCATAATAGCTTTGGTGTATAATATGTCTGGTGGTTTTCCAAGCCCTTCGTCAATAGCCCCAACAATAGTCATTGAACCAACACAATATAATAAGAAGGCCGTTAAAAAGCCATCTGAAAAACTTTCATCTTTTATTTGAAATGTATGCTTGGTTTTATTTAATGTGTTTGTAACCCATAAGTCTAAATTATAATATTCGCCTATGATTGTTCCCAAAATCAGGGATATTAGCATCAAGATAAAATTAGCCGCTTGAATTGCCATACTAAATCCAAGCACAAGAGTAAAAACACCCATGATAAAAAAAATCTTTTTATTGATTGCTGGTTGAATAATATTCTTACAAGCCAAACCTATGAAGCCCCCTAAAAGAACAGCTAAAATATTCAATAATGTTCCTGTTGGAATCATGTGTAATTTATATGTGCTTTAATCCCAATTCATCAAGCTGTTCCTTCTTAATATTTGATGGAGCATCTAACATAACATCTCGACCTGCATTGTTTTTGGGAAAGGCAATGAAATCTCGAATGCCTTCATGCCCCCCTATAATAGCGCATAGCCTATCAAAACCAAAAGCAACTCCGCCATGGGGGGGCGCTCCATATTCAAAAGCATTCATTAAAAAACCAAATTGATCTTTTGCATCATCTTCTGAAAACCCAAGATGTTTAAACATTAGACTTTGTAGGGTTTTGTCATGTATTCTAATGCTACCTCCTCCAATTTCATTTCCGTTAATTACTAAATCATATGCATTGGCTCTAACTGAGGCCGGATCACTATCAAGTTTTTCTATATCATTTGGTTTTGGAGCAGTAAATGGATGATGCATAGCATGATATCGCTTTGTTTCTTCATCCCACTCTAACAAAGGAAAATCTAGTACCCAGAGAGGCGCAAACACCTCTGGATTTCTTAATCCCAATTTATCCCCCAAATGTAATCGCAGGGCAGAAAGGGCTTTTCTAGTTCTTTTAGTCTCTCCAGCCATTACTACAATTAAGTCTCCAGGGGAAGATTCACATATCTCGGCCCAATTACCTAGGTCTTCTTGGGAAAAGAATTTATCTACTGATGATTTAAATGTTCCATCTTCATTACACTTACAATAGACTAGCCCTTTTCCCCCAACCTGAGGCGTTTTTACAAAACTTATTAAATTGTCTATTTCCTTTCTGCTAAAACTAGCACAACCTTTTATATTAAATCCAACCACCAGTTCTGCGCTATCAAATACGACAAAATCATTTTTTTGACACACATCATTCATTTCGATAAATTTCATTTCAAATCGTATATCTGGCTTATCAGAACCGTAAATTTTTATCGCGTCGTCATATGTTATCCTAGGGAAATCTGATATTACTACACCTCTTAATTCTTTTAATAAATGTTTTGTCAATCCTTCAAACATACTTAAAACATCCTCCTGTTCTACGAAAGCCATTTCACAATCAATTTGTGTGAATTCTGGCTGCCTATCTGCCCGTAAATCTTCATCCCTAAAGCATTTTACAATCTGATAATACCTGTCTATTCCCCCAACCATTAAAAGCTGTTTAAATGTTTGGGGTGATTGAGGCAATGCATAAAATTGCCCTATGTTCATTCGACTAGGAACTATAAAGTCTCGTGCCCCTTCTGGTGTCGATTTAATTAAATAGGGGGTTTCAACTTCACAAAAACCCTGATCATCCAAATACCTTCTGGTTTCACTAGAAATTTTTGCCCGAAGCAATATATTTTCTTTTATTGGATTTCTTCGAATATCCAAATACCTATACTTCATTCTCAACTCATCACCACCATCCGTCTCGTCTTCAATGGTGAATGGTGGTATTTTGGATTTATTTAAAATAACAATATCTCTAACCTCAACCTCAATATCTCCTGTATTCATTTCTTTGTTAATGGATGATCGACTTATTACCTTCCCTGTTATTTTTATAACAAACTCTCTGCCTAAATCCCTTGCCTGCTGACAAAGATTTGCATTAGTCTCCATATTAAAAACTAGTTGAGTTATTCCATACCGATCTCTTAAGTCTACAAATGTCATCCCTCCTAAATCCCTTGATTTTTGAACCCAGCCACACATTGTCACTTCTTGTCCAACATGAGACTTTCTTAACTCTCCATTATTTACCGTTCTGTACATAAGATATTATTTGATGTAAAATTACAAAAATGAGATAATAAAAGTAGTTCTTGTTTCGATTTTACATAAATTTATATTTATGATAAATATAGACTCGTTTTATATGAGAGAGGCTTTAAAAGAAGCAAAAAAAGGATTTGATGAAGATGAAGTTCCTGTAGGCTGTGTTATTGTTCATAAAGAGATGATTATTGCTAGAGGCTATAATATGTGTGAGAGATTAAAAGATCCGACTGCACATGCTGAAATGACCACTTTGACATCAGCTTGTAATCATCTTCAATCTAAATATTTAAATGAATGTACCATGTATATTACACTAGAACCGTGTGTAATGTGTGCTGGCGCTTTATATTGGTCTAAAATTAAAGAAGTTATATATGGTGCACCCGATTTAAATAAAAATATTCCATTGCTAGAACAAAATCTGCTTCATCCAAAAACAAAAATAACTGGAGGTGTCTTAAGTGATGAATGTGGTTATTTATTAACCTCTTTTTTTGAAAAAAAACGTAAATTAGAGAAAAAATAATAAAATGTATCCGGAAGAAGTATGTAAACCAATGAGAGAAGAGCTAACTTCAGTTGGCTTTAAAGAGTTAAAAACAACACAAGATGTTGACCGAGCACTGCAAAAAAAAGAAGGGACCCTACTAGTTCTGGTAAATTCTGTTTGTGGCTGTGCAGCAGGATCATGTCGCCCCGGTGTTTTATTGTCATTAGATAACTCTAAAAGACCTGATGTTTTAACAACAGTCTTTGCTGGTCAAGATAAAGAGGCTACGGCAAAAGCCAGGGCTTACATGCAGCCATATCCACCATCATCACCATCAATTGCATTGTTTAAAGATGGGAAGTTGGTTCATTTTATTGAACGACATGAAATAGAGGGAAATCTAAAACATGTGATCTCCGAAAACTTAATTGATGCATATAATCAATACTGCTAAACTATTCCTTCTCCCATTTTTTTCTTCGTCGAAAGAACCTTTGGGACCTTTACGTAGTCACTATTATGATTCGGAGAATTGTTTAAAATTTCGGCTTTAATACTTGTCTTAATTGCCTGATCCTCCCTAGGAGAAATTACATTATTATGAATGTGCGTAAGTGGAGACACATCATCTGCATTTAACTCATCTAACTTATTAATAAAAGTCAATATCTTTTTTAAATCTACCTGCATCCTTTTTGTTTCTTTGCCAGTAAACATCAAGCGAGCTAACTTTGCTAATTTTTGCACTTTTTCTTTATTAATTTCCATACTTAATTAAAGTATTATTAATGATATTATACGTTCTCTCTTTTAACAGATTAATGCTGTTCATTGTGATCTCTTTAGTTTCTATTGGAGCGTGTATAACCACTCTCAGCAAGCCAAGTTTAAGGCGCAAATCATCCTCTGGATACTTTTTTTTATTATCTATAAAGGTAATCGGAATTATTGGAATTTGATTATTAATCGCCAATTTAAATGCCCCTAACTTAAAATCTCCTAATCTTATTTTATGTTTCGGAACTTGACCTTCTGGAAAAATTACAATGCTGGTGCCACGTTTTAATAGTTTATCTGCTTTTCTATAGGCCTGAAATGCGGATGTGATATTTTTTCGATCAAATGTGATCATTGTTTTGTTGTAAAACCATTCGAAAAAAGAAAATTTTGTAACCCCCTTTTTTCCAATAAAGACAAACGTCCCGGGAAATATTGCAAACAATAAAATAATATCAAATTTAGAGGTGTGGTTTGGACATATAATATATGACGAACATGGATTTATTTTTTTTTCGAAACTTAAAACATACCAAAATCCATTCAATAATAAAACAAGCCGACACCACCATCTGCAAAATAAATGAAATAATGGATATGTTTTTTGAAATGAAATTAAAATAATGCCAATAGGGGAAAATCCTACTAGTCCCACCAAAACCGAAACCCATAGCCATGACCTCCAAAGAAAAAACAAAAATTTTAATCCATTCATTACCGCTGATAAAGTTATAATATTATTATAAAGCTATTTTACGTATTTTGTATTTTTTGTCTAAATTTAGACTATGGCAAGAATTTTAACGGGAATACAAAGTTCTGGGGTCCCTCATTTAGGAAATATTTTGGGAGCGATTTTACCAGCAATTGAGTTGTCAAAAAAAAATGAGTCGTTTCTATTTATTGCAGATCTACACGCACTCACCACGATAAAAGATAAAGCAACCCTTAGAAATAATACACTGGCCACTGCTGCTGCCTGGCTTGCTTTCGGATTGGACACAAAAAAAAATGCATTATATCGACAATCTGATATCATGCAAGTAACAGAGCTAATGTGGTATTTAAATTGCATCACCCCATACCCCATGCTCGCAAATGCACACTCTTTTAAAGATAAGGCAAATAAGTTGTCAGATGTGAACGCCGGTCTATTTACTTATCCCGTTTTAATGGCGGCGGACATTATTCTATATAATGCTAATATTGTTCCTGTTGGAAAAGACCAATTACAGCACTTAGAAATTACAAGAGACATTGCTAATCGTTTTAATTTTTTATTTGGTGAAACATTTATTATTCCAAAGGCAAAAACAGACGATGGAAGCATGATTATACCTGGAACAGATGGAAAGAAAATGAGCAAATCATATGATAATTGCATTAATATTCTTGGGCCAGAAAAAATACTAAAAAAACAAATTATGAATATTGTTACCGACAGTAGATCTTTAGATGAACCAAAAGACCCAACAATGTGTAATGTTTTTCAAATATATAAATTAATTGCATCTGAATCAGATGTCACAAAATTAGAACATAGATATAAAAATGGGGGGCTAGGATATGGTCACGCAAAAAAGGAGTTGTTTGAATTGATCCTAGAGATATTTAAAGAGCCTAGAAAAAAATTCAATCTACTTATTGAAAACCCAGACGAAATTGAGCGTGAATTACTTGAGGGATCAGAAAAAGCAAGTAAAGTTGCTGATTCTGTAATGAGAAAAGTGAAAACTAAACTAGGGTTAAATTAATGTGAACTTAAATAATCTGCCACCCCATCATGTGTGTCTATCATCCCATCATCTCCTAGCCTCCAATTTGCTGGACAAACCTCTCCGTTTTTTTCATGAAATTGAAGTGCGTCTAAAATTCTTATCGCCTCATCAACATTACGCCCAAGAGGAAGATTATTCACCAACTGATGCTGCACAACCCCTTCTTTGTCTATTAAAAACAGGCCTCTGTATGCAATCATATTTGAAGTTGCAATAAGTTCACCTTCCGAATTGTAATCATATTCTCCATTTAAAACATCATATGCGTCTGAAATTAGCTTATTCCCATCCGCAATTAACGGATATGTAACGCCCTTAATCCCCCCCCTTTCTTTCGGCACTTGTAACCAGCCCCAGTGTGTTTCTGCTGTGTCTGTGGAACAACCAACAATCTCACAACTTCTTTTCTTAAATTCATTTAATTTATTTTGAAAAGCATGTAGTTCTGATGGACAGACAAACGTAAAATCTTTTGGATAAAAGAATAAGATCACATACTTTTTGCCGATAAATTGATCTAATGAAAAATCCTGTATTGATTCTTCACCATTAATAATTGCATTCGCTTTAAATTTTGGCGCTAAGCCTCCAACTAGTCCCATAATATACTTTTTGTTTTAAATTAAGGCTGAATATATATATTTTTCTACTTGATTAAAAATTATTTATTGAATAATTATTGTTTGTTTTTTTATTTCTGATTCGGTAATTAAATGTGCACTATACACCCCCGACGAAATCGAAGAAACATCTATTGTTGAATTGTTTTCCGTATTCTCTTGAATGAAAACTAAGCTACCCACCGAATTGAAAAGCTTAATGGTGAAATCCTTAATGTCTAAATTATCTTTTCTAATATTGACAAATTGATATGCTGGATTGGGAAACATAAAAAAATTATCAACAGTTCTTATATCATTCATTAATAACAATTCTTCCTCGTCACAAATGCCATTCTCATTTTGATCATTTAAACAATTCCCTAAACAATCATACCCCGAATTTGGATAAATACACTCTCCATCACTCACCGTGGCAGAAGGATTATAATTACATGAAGATACATCAAGACACCCATAAATTAAATCATCATTTTCACAATCATAAAGGTTTTGAAGACCTAAATAAGCAATGAGTGCTTCTTTAACATAGTCATTAAATTTCATAATAATTCCTCCACCGGACTGAAAAGACCATGTGTGACAATAGCTCATAATAGTTCCTGTCTGTGGTGAAGGATTGTTGGTATAGTCTGAACATTCCCCTGGCAAAACCTCCTCAATATTGGCACAATTATCAATTGGTCCACCTGGCCAACCGCACCACTGAGTATGCTTTGCCCCAAAATTATGACCCAATTCATGAACCAAACAATATATGTTCCAAAAAAAATATGGCGCTGGCAATTCCACATATTCATCTACATCAACTAATCCACTACTAAATCCATATCCGTTGAAATTACTGCCTACTCCATTTAAAAAAGCTATACCTCCGGTTCCAGTGTTATTTCTTTTTGAGAATAAATGAACTAAATCTCTCTCCATTTCTTGCAATCCTTCATTGTTATTCCAAGCATCCCGCAAAGCCATTAACATATTTTGTGGGTCCTCAACAAAAGAAGAATATGGATCTTCAAGCTCCCAAACTATAGCTGAGCTTGAAACAAGCCTTAAATCTAATTCTTCCTCATACACAATATTCGCTACGGATAGGATCTCTAGTGCCCAGTCCACAGCGTCCTGATAAGACTCAAAGGTCTGGAAAGTATAATAATCAATTTCTATTGCAACATCAATACATCCAAATAAATTAGCCGTTCTATGAGCATCATGAGAGATATGGCTCATCTCTTGACTTAATAGATCATTAGCGCAAGAAAAATCATGTTCAAAAGGACTTTTATTAATGTCACAAATAAAATATATGTTGTTGTTTTCGCCCAGAAGATCTAGCTGATACATTTTATCCTGGATGCTAAAGACTGCTTTGACTCCCTCTTGGGAGAAAATAAAAATACCACTTATATGATTTGTAGAATTCTCTATTTTATATGTTTTAAAGTCTGGAGAATACTTTTCATTAATTATCCCCTCACTTGTTTGCCTCTGCAAATCTATTCCATGTTTATAATTATTAAACAATCTCATATTTATACTTAATATCTCTGAATCAAAAAAACCAAACTGACAGCTTATAAACTCGACATTGTTTGTTAAAATCGAGTCTATTAAATTAGTGTTTAGGTTATAAAAAAGAACACTTTCCTTTATTTGATTAATATCAACTAATTCTGTGTTATCAGAGATGCCTTGATAAATATCATCGCCGGGGAAATGTCTAGTTAATAGTTCTTGTGATAGCAAAAAGTTTGAGCTTAATAAAGATATTAGCCAACAAAAGATAGTTATATGTTTCATAGCAACGTGTTTTAATTTTATTATAACTATACAGAAACAAATGTTATGCCAAAGTGATTTTTTGAGTTTCAAATTTATTCTACTCCTTTATTAGATTATCCTTTTTTTATTAAACAATAATCATTAATTTGGTTCAAAATAATTACCATGAATCCTTATAAATCAAACTTTTTAAATAGTCTAGTATTAATTTTTTTAGGGGCATGGGGCGCATCTCCCTTTTTGTTTTCTGCAGGAACAAGTGGGTCTTTAACTTCATTAATTCCTTTTGTTTTCGGAATAATTTTGTTGATTCTAGGGGCAGGATTAAAAAAAGAAAATAAAACAATTGCTCATCTAGTTGTGTTATTTACACTAATGATTTTTGTTTCATTATTTATGCCACTAAACGGAGCACTTGACAGATCCGATACAATTGCAACAATTCGAATTTTGATTATGTTGTTGACTTCATTATTGGCTTTAATAACATTTATACAAAGTTTTATTGAGGCAAGGAAAAAAAAATCTTGATATATTCTAGTTGGAAAGAGTTGTTTTAATTGGTGCAATAACACCCTCACAATCAGATTTTGAAATTTCTGAATACCTCGCAGAATTACAATTCTTGGCCGATACTGCAGGAGGGTCTGTGGTAAAAGTTTTTAAACAACGACTTGTTCGAATTAATCCAAAGACCTTTTTAGGTAAAGGGAAAGTTTTTCTAATTCATGATTTTGTACAAAAACATAATATTGATACAGCTATTTTTGATGATGAACTATCACCTTCTCAACAAAAAAATTTAGAACAAATACTAAAATGTAAGATTATAGATAGAACCAATTTGATCCTTTCTATTTTTGCCTCACATGCAAAAACTGCTATTTCCAAAATTCAGGTAGAACTAGCTCAATATGAATACATACTTCCAAGATTAACAAATATGTGGACACACCTTTCCAAGCAAAAGGGTGGGATTGGTATGCGGGGGCCCGGAGAAAAAGAAATAGAAACAGATAGAAGAATTATACGTCAGCAAATTGGATTGCTAAAAATGCGATTAAAAAAAATAGATAAACAAATGAGCACCCAAAGAAAAGGTCGAAATCAATTAATTCGAGCATCATTGATTGGCTACACAAATGCGGGAAAATCTACTATTATGAATCTGATAAGTAAATCAAATGTTTTTGCGGAAGACAAATTATTTGCCACCCTAGACACAACTGTGAGAAAGGTTGTGATTCAAAATTTGCCCTTTTTATTGTCCGACACTGTTGGCTTTATTCGGAAGCTTCCTACACAACTTATACAATCTTTCAAGTCTACATTAGATGAGGTGCACGAGTCTGATTTACTAATACATGTTGTAGATATTTCAAATCCAAATTTTGAGAAACACATTGAAGCGGTCGAAAAAACATTGCTTGACATAAATTGCGTTGGAAAACAAACCATGATTGTATTTAATAAGATTGACCAATTTGAATATGTTAAAAAAGATCCTGATGATTTAACTCCGATACAGCGAGAAAACTTATCTCTTGCATACTGGGAAAAAACATGGATGTCCAAAAAGAATCAACACACGGTTTTTATTTCTTCAACTCAAAAAACGAACCTGGCAAAATTTAAATCTAAATTATATGAAATAATAGCTCAAATTCAGTCTGAGAAATACCCTTATACTAATTTTTTATACTAATCACAAAACCGACACTTGTCTTGTCGATCAAGATGCTGAAAACCCTGCTCAGGATTAAACATTTCGAAAAATATTTTTTCTAATTGATTTTCAAACTCTATCAATGTGTCGTTAGAAATTTCAAACGTTTTATTCACACAACATTTATTAAACTCAAAACTTTTAGCTCGGAGATTAATCACGCCAGCCAAAATAGATATATGTTTTTTTTTAGACTCCTTCCAGAATAACCATGCATATAGTAATAACTGAAGCACTTTTGGGCTAGAGCTAATCTCTTCCATTTGTTCAATTTGTAAATCACTGTTTTTTACAAAACCCGTTTTATAATCAATAATTCGATAACAATCATTAAAAATATCTATTCGATCAATATGCCCCTTTAAATTTATTTCTCCATCTATTTTAATCTCATTAAATAAATTTGTTTTCAACATAAATGTGGAGGCTTCATGTTCTAAGAACTTAATCATAATCTTATTTCCATGTGAGACCTGTTCCGATTCATGAGAAATAAAATTCTCAACAATCCTAGTAATGGCAGCAATTGCAATAACATTTTTGCCTGTTTTTATATTTTTAATATGATAATAGTCTAATGCACTTTTAATCTCTTGGACAATTAAATTTTTTATATTTTTCATTATTTGATTATCCAAATAAATATTTAAATATGGATAATATAACCTCTCTAGCACCCGGTGAATAACTGATCCTATTTTAGATCCCTCCAAAATACCATCTTCATCTTTTGGGGCACTAACACCAATTATTTTCTCAAAATAAAATTGTGTCTTACAATAATTATACATATTGATAGTGCTCGGAGAAAGACCCGACCGACAAATAGATAATAGTTTATTTAAAATATAATTATCCTTTATATCAAATATAGAGGGACTACTGGCCTTGTCTACAAAAAACTTATCAACAGATAGGTGTTCCCTGATATTAATCCCTTCTTGTGCTATTGGCTTAAATTCATATACTAGCTGATTAATAAATCGACTTCGCTCTCCAGAATAAGAAGTGTCTTGATTATAAATAATATGAGTTTGTATGGGTCTTTTGATTAAATTAAAAAAATGATTTGCATATATCGCATCTAGATCTAACGCCGTTCTAATATTAAATTTTAATTTTACATCAAAGGGGATAAAGCTATTGGTTTTTGAAGGGGGGGGGAGGTATGATTCATTTGAGGATAAAATAAAAACCTCATCAAAATCAATTGTTCTAGATTCTAATAGCCCCATAATTTGAATCCCATTTAATGGCTCTCCTGAAAAATGTAATTTTAGAGATCTTATAATATTCTGAAACAAGACTTTGAATAAGCTTATATTAATTTTTTCGTTGCTTTTTTCTAAGAACAACTTAAAAACTAGTAAACTTTGCTCTATTTCAAGCAAGCATTCTTTTTCAATCATTTGATATTCATTGTCATCTCCGATGAAATCCAATAACATCTCTGTTACGTTTAAAAAAGATATAATTACTTCTAATCCTGTGTTTATCTCACCAAACAAAATACTATTTAATTTTATATTGTTGTTCGATGACATTATTTCCTCTATCTCATCTAAACCTGTATACCCTGAATTTGAAAATTTTAATTTATGGATTAATTCCTGATTTAACTCCCCTCCATTTTTTAATAACAATAACTGGAAATAAGGGTTGTTGAAAAATTGAAACAAATATTGATTTAAGTATTGTGTTGAACCAGCGCCTGTAGTATTAATTTTCTTGCTAGAATATAGACTCAATAGATCGTAAAATATCGCAACAATGGGATGATGAGATAGCTTATAGCCCATGGTAATGTTTATATTTTGTATCTGATTTGGAATTGACTCTAATACTGGCAACAACAAATCTTCATTGGCTAAAATAACACCAACCTTTTTTATGTCTTTTTTATTATATTTTTTTTTCTTTAACAGACTACCTAATAGCTTTGCTTGATTCACATTTTTTGTCACTCCAATAATCTCAATTTCTTTTTTTTTGTTCAAAAAAGCATTATCTGTATGAATAAATTTTTGGGGCCATTTTTTTATATATTTTCTGATAAATTTTCCTGACTCTTGTTGTCGATTATTAACAAAATACTCATCTGTATCCCAAAAAATATCACATAAATTATATGAAATCAAATAATCTATAATTTTTTCCTGTGATATGGTAAGGGCATCTAGGCCTATAAATATAATTTTTTGTTTTTTTTGTTTTTTTAACCAGAGTTTAATTTGATCAAGCTGGTCAACCAGGATTCGTTGTGCAAGTCCTGAATATGCTATATTTTTATCCAATAAATTTTTTTTCAAACTTTTATAAATGACATTGAACTTTTTAAAAAATGATAAATAATCATCGATTTTATTTTTACTAGAATTGATATCTAAATACCAATTTTCAATACGTTTCACGTCAGACAAATAGTCAAACAAATCTGAATAATTAGCATAGGACTTGTCTATTTCATTAAAATCTTCTAGTAGAGTGCCTGCCCACTTATAAGATCTTTCAAGTGTGTGGGGATTATCCACATGTTGTTTATATACAGAATAAAACTCAAAAAACAATTCTAAGCTACTAACCCGATTTAAATTATTAACACTAAATATAAAATCCTCTATCGAGAAGAATTTAGGCAGCCAAATTGGACGGGAAATAAATTGAGAAAATTCTTGAGAAAGAAAAATAGAGGACCGTCTTGAAGGGAGGACAATCACCAGCTCTGATAATTTATCTGCATATTCTGAAAATAAAACACTTGATATTTTAAATAAAAAATTTTCTCTCATTTTAACTCCTTTATATCCCCAGTTGTAAGATAAATTAAGTATTTTTTTATTCGTGTATATCCTAATTGTAATAAAATATTTTCATATTCTGACATTTGGTGATAATCCGATTTTTTTTCCTTCCCAGTTTTATAATCTATTAGATTGGCAGTGTTGGAAGCCGATATAACAACTCTGTCTGGTCGATAAACTTGACCATCTGGAGAAAGAATATTCGTTTCTGAAAATACTTTTAAATTTGAGTTAAATAGATGTGCAACTCTTTTATTTGTTATTATTCTAGTGATCTGCAAATAGATTCTATCAGCTGTTTTTTGTCCATGTTTTTCTGCAATTTTCATGGATGACAAAACAAGCATAATATCTTCTTTTTTTTCAACATTTTCCATTATTTCATGCATTAAATCTCCCCAATAAAGAGAATCTTCTGCAGTATATTTTTTTTTAAAAAAGTTGTTTTTTCTTATCCTTACACGTGCTCTCCAAGGTTCTGAAATAAACGATAAAGAAGACGTGTAAGCTGTGTCTTCATATGACAAAGTAGAGTTTGAGGCGACTCCTTCACTAAGGAAGTCTAAATTAGTATTAAGAGGATCGTGTTCTTTTATAAAGGATTCAAAATACTTATATACTCCTCCTTTTTTGGTGTCTGAATTGCTAATAATATATAACCGGTCTTTTGGTCTGGTCATGGCTACATATAAAAGATTAATTGTGTCTAATAAAACATCCTTTTTATGCTTCAAATACTCCTCCGGAAATGGCATCGGCCAATTTTGAAGTTCTTTTTTTAATGGTAATAATGTGGCAATATTTAGTTTTGACTGATTATCTTCGAAAAGTGTGTTTAAATTAAACCATTTGTTGTCTTTTCCAAGATCTTCTTTCCAGTTTGCAAATGGAAAAATTACAATTGGAAATTGTAGCCCCTTAGATTTGTGAATCGTCATAATTTCCACAGCATTAATGCCTGGGGGAATAACAATAGATGCCGTCTCTTTTTTCTGCTCCCAAAAATTTAAAAAATCACTAATCGAGTTGCTTTGATTAACAGAAAAATCGAAAATAAAATCAAGTAAAAAAGACAAATATAAATTCGGTCTTTTATCTAATTTAAATAACCGAATTAAATTTTCAGCTAGCTCATAAATATTCAATCGTAACAACTTATTAAAACTATACCCTATATTATAGCTAATTAAAAAATTT
>CETB01172382.1_pt1 | contig 13709 bp, 10 predicted proteins | sample 356381 | NCBI WGS metagenome assembly CETB01 (sample SAMEA2622545, study PRJEB7988) | marine metagenome | biome: marine biome (ENVO:00000447); feature: deep chlorophyll maximum layer (ENVO:xxxxxxxx); material: "saline water (ENVO:00002010), including plankton (ENVO:xxxxxxxx)" | depth 155 m | reverse complement strand
ATGTTTCCATCTCTGACGGCGCCACCACTAATTGTAGGTACATTAATGATGAAATTTATACTTCCTTGATGCATTAAATCTAATGCATCAGGATGTCCGTTTTCATGAATTCTGAATACCGTATTTACATTTATTGAATTTTTTCTTAAAACATCGGAAGTTCCTGGTGTTGCGAATAATTCAAAACCCATGTTTTCAAGTTTTCTAGCTATTGGAAGCAATGCTTGTTTGTCTTCGTCCCTAACAGTTAGATAAACACCCCCAGATGTTGCTACTGGAATTTCAGTGGCGAGTCTTGCTTTCAAATAAGCCATCTCTGCAGTTGTATCACTTCCCATTACTTCTCCAGTAGATTTCATTTCTGGACCTGGTGCAGGATCTAATCCTACTAATTTGATAAATGGGAATACCGGTGCTTTTACACAAACATGTCCTTTTGTGGCCTCAGGGATAAATTGTTCAGAAATTTTCACACCTAATGTTGTTTTTGCTGAAATTTTTGCAAGAGGGATGCCCGTGGCTTTAGCAACAAACGGCACAGTTCTACTAGATCTTGGATTAACTTCTAAAACATATAATTCATTATCTTGAATTGCAAATTGTATATTAAAACACCCAACAATTTTTAATCCGACTCCAATAATCTTTGTTTGTTCTTGCACTCTCTTTAAAATGTCCTTTGAGACGTTTTGAGTAGGGATAAAACAGGTCGAATCTCCAGAATGTATCCCTGCTTCTTCTAAATGTTCCATTATTGCTCCTACTAATACTTCTTTTCCATCTGAAACTGCATCAACATCAAGTTCTGTTGCATGTGACAAATATTGATCAATTAATATTGGTTTTTCAGGAGTAATATATGCTTCACTAAGGTATGCATTAAGTTGTTTATCATTAGTAAGTACTTCCATACCCCTGCCTCCTAGAACATAAGAAGGTCTAATTAATACAGGGAATCCGATTTTATTTACTGCTGACCTAACTTCTTGGGATGTTTTTCCAGTTAAACCCCGAGGCATTTTCAGGCCGTTTTGTTTTGAAAACTCTTCAAATCTTTCTCTGTCACTTGCTTCATCAATTGCATCAATACTGGTTCCTAGTAATTTTAAATTCAAACCCGCACTTTCCAATATGTCTAATCTTCTTTTTAGTGGTAATGCAAGATTTATTGCGGTTTGACCTCCAAATTGTAAAAGTATTCCGTAAGCACTTTCTCTAAGTAATATTTCAATCACATATTCGATACTCAATGGTTCAAAATAGAGTCTATTGGATGTATCAAAATCAGTAGATACAGTTTCTGGATTATTATTTATGATGATTGCTTCATCACCATGTTCTCTAATTGATTTTACAGCATGTACACAACCATAATCAAATTCTATTCCTTGCCCAATTCTTATTGGTCCGCTACCAATAACTACCTGTCTCTTTGGAGAATCTGTTTTTAATTCGAATTTATCAATTCCATATTCTTCATTGATTTGTCCTGCTTCATACGTTGAATAATAATAAGGTGTTGTGGCTGCAAATTCTGCAGCGCATGAATCTACCATTCTGTATTTTGGATGAATTCCCAACTTGTGACGTTGTTTCATCACTGCAATTTCATTTTGACTTTCAGGTAAATTCTTCCAACCCGTAGTTGGGAAATTTGCTAAAGCATCTGAGATATATGCATCACTAAAACCAAAACCCTTCCATTTCCTTAAATCTAATTCATTTATTTCATCAGGCGAATCTCCTGAATTTGAGATTTCATTTTCGATTTCAATAATTTTTTCTATTCTATATAGGAACCATTTGGTTATTTGTGTGTGTTTATGAATTTTCTCTACACTCCATCCTCTTCTAAATGCTTCTAGAATTGCAGATAATCTTCTGTCTGTTGCTATTTCTAACCAGTTGATTAAAGTCTCTTCGGTTAATTTTTCTTTGGCTCTTAAGCCCATGTCGTCCCCTTCAGATTCATCAGCTCTAGTAAGTGGCCTTGGATGTGGATTTCCCGTTTCAAGGCTTCCCCAAGCTTTTAGAAAAGCTTCTTGAAAATTTCTTCCTATTGCCATAACCTCTCCTGTGGATTTCATTGATGTGCCTAGAGTTCTATTTGCAGTTCTAAATTTATCAAAAGGCCATCGAGGAATTTTAACTACACAATAATCTAGTGTTGGTTCAAATGCTGCTGTAGTGCCATGGCCTGTGATTGGATTTGGTAGTTCATCTAAAGTATAACCAATTGCTATTTTAGCAGCCATCCTTGCAATAGGATAGCCTGTTGCTTTACTTGCTAATGCTGAAGACCTACTCACTCTTGGATTAACTTCAATAACTCTTATTTCTCCATTTTTTTGATTTACTGCGAATTGGACATTACATCCGCCACAAATATTTAGTTCTCTTATTAGTTTAAGTGCACAATCTCTTAGATGTTGATGATCTTTGTCTGATAGTGATTGTACTGGAGCCACAACGATACTTTCACCAGTATGTACTCCCATTGGATCTAAGTTTTCCATTGTGCACACTATTATGCAATTGTCTTTTGAGTCTCTAATTACTTCATATTCATGTTCCTGCCATCCTAAGATAGATTCTTCGATTAATACTTGATTAATTCTACTATTTCGTAAACCTAGTGATGAAACCTCAACTAACTCTCCTATGTTGTTTACGGTTCCTCCTCCAAGTCCTCCTAAAGTAAAAGCAGGTCTTATGAGTAATGGCCAAGTTCCTAAACTTTCTGATGCTTGTATTACTTCTTCAATGGAATTACATGCTATGGCTTTTGGGACCGGTAAATCTATAGATTCGCATATTTCCTTGAATAATGCCCTATCTTCTGCCATCTCAATTGCATTTAAATCTGATCCGATTAACTCTACATTGTATTTTTCTAATACACCATCATTTGCTAATTCAGTAGCTATGTTTAGTGCAGTTTGACCTCCCATTCCAGCAAGCAAAGCATCAGGTTTTTCGATTTCAATTATCTTCTTTACAACATCTGGCAGAAGGGGTTCAATATACACAACATCTGCCATTTCAGGATCATTTTGAATGGTTGCAGGGTTTGAATTGACTAAAATTACTTCAAAACCATCTTCTCGAAGAGCCCTACATGCTTGAGACCCACTGAAATCAAATTCTGCAGCTTGTCCAATTCTTATTGGCCCACTACCAAGTAAAAGTATTCTATGGATATCATTTCTTCTTGGCATTAAGTTCACCTCTAACTATGTTTTCAAATTGGTCAAATAATTTTGATGCATCATTTGGACCTGGACACGCTTCTGGATGGTATTGAACGCTAAATGCAGGTTTTCCTATGACTTCTAAACCTTCTACAGTATTATCATTAGCATTTATGTGAGAAACTTTTACTTTAGTATCGATTAAATTTTCTTTTCTTCCCGAATTTACTTTTGATGGATGTTCTGCAAGCCTTCCTTTTTGAGGGTCTGCAACAGCAAATCCATGATTTTGTGAGGTTATACTAACTTTCCCAGTCTTAATATTTATTACAGGCTGATTTGCTCCCCTGTGGCCATAAAGCATTTTGTAAGTCTCCAGTCCTGCTGCTAATCCAAGTAATTGATGGCCGAGGCAAATTCCCATTGTGGGTATGCCTGATTTGATTCCTTTAGCTAATGTTTTTCTTGCTATTGTGGCTCTTCCTTCCTGTGCTGGGTCTCCAGGGCCATTTGAACAAAACAGTGCAGAAACATTCCATTTGTTTATTAATTCTTCAAATTCAATGTCTGGTGGGCACCATAAAACTTCAAATCTTTTTGATAATTCCTTTATTATGTTATATTTAATTCCACAATCTAAAACACCTAGTCTTGGAAGTTTATTTCCTTCAATATCTATTGCTCCCTCATTCACGATCACAGGTTTAGATATGCAAACAGTTTCTATTAGATCATTTATTGAGGGGTCTTCAATTTCTTTCAATAATTCTTTTAATTCTTCTTCTTTTTCTAATGGGCCCATTACACATAACAATGTCCCATACTCTCTGACTTTTTTTGTAATGGCTCTTGTATCTACTTTTTTCAGCCCTGGAACTCCGTGAGTTCTTAAGAATTCATCAACATTTCCTATGGAATCTCTATGGTCTGGATGGATTATTAATTCTCTGCAAATTAATGCTCTAGGCCATACAGATGAACTTTCTGATGATGATGCATGAATTCCATAGTTTCCAATAAGTGGATAAGTAAATGTTAATACTTGTCCAGCAAATGAGGGATCTGTTAAGCTTTCTTGATAACCAGCCATCCCAGTAGTAAAGACTAATTCTCCTTGAGCGATCCCTTTAGAACCAAATAACTCTCCTTCAAATCTACTTCCATCTGCTAAGAGTAATACACCCGGGCCATTTGCTGCAATAGGTAATGAACGATTACTGGTATTAATCTCAATTAATTTGTCAGAAGCATCTTCGAAGTTAATTGGATTTTTAACTCCAGGTTGTCCAAGGCTCGGATTAAAGCCACCAGCCCTATACTTCGATGCCGACATCAGCCCATGTCGTTGAATAGACTCAATAAGGATTGAGGATAAAAACCCTTAAATTTTTTATTTACTCCTCTTCTTTTTTTGTATGGTCAATTACATTTTTCTTTTCAAGGTCAGGGATGATTTCTAATTTAGGATTTGAGAAGTTTTGCTCAATTGAATTGCCGTCTTGTAATTTATCTAAAAATAATGCAAGTGCTGCTACTTCACTATGTGGTTGGTTGCCCACTGAAACATTGTAGTGGCACATTCTATAGATGGATGCAGGTACTTTTGCACCTCCTACAATGATTGCTAATGGTTTATTTTTTGGAATTTTAGGTACTACTTTTCTGTAATCTTCTCCATACATTGTAAGGTGGATTATAGTTCCATTTACACCACCTTCTTTTTCATCTAATTTGTATTTTTTAATCCATTTTAATGGTGCTTCTAAGTGGTTTGTTTTGAATTTTCCACCAAATGTTTTAGTCACTTGCTCAATTGTATCAAACATCTTGTTATTTTTATCTCCTGAAACTAAAAATTCATCAGCTCCTAAGGCTCTTGCAACAAGCCCCAAATGTGTATTTATTCGGGGATCTCTCCCTATTCTATAGCCTAGTCTTACAACCGTTATTGGGGCTGGATGATTTGGCATTAAATCACCTTAATTTTATGTTTCAGCTATTTCTGCTGCTTCCATTTCCACAGGAGTTATAGAATCTTCTTTAGTGATGCTTGCTTCATGCATTTCTAAAAACCTTTTAACCCAAGACAGAAGGAATGCTTCCATTAACATTTTTGAACCAATGTATACTCCTGATCCAATAATTGCTAATCTAGAGCATAGCCATACTACAGTTCCAATTTCAGCATCTGTTTGGTTGAATAAGAACATGCCTAATGGCTCGATTACAAAATATACGGAAATTAATAATAAAAAACCAGCAATCGTTCCAGGTCCAGGCCTACCTAATTCTCTACTCATCATGTTCAGTACAGAACCCGCAAAAACGAGGAATGGTAGTAAAGCGGAAATTACTTCATAATTTAATTGTAATATTAATTCAGGTTCATTAAATGATGCTGAATCAAATTTTACAAAAACAAGCCACCAAAATAGTAGGAGGCCACCGATTATGGTGCCTGAAAACACGGCCCTTTTGTGAATCATTTCATCAATGGTTTGACTATCTGTAACATCCATTCGTTCTAATATTGCGTCAGCTAATTGCCAAGGATCTATACCTCCACTTTCAGATGAATTATTAATTTCAGATGAATTTTCAATTGCAGAAACACTACTTGATTGCTCATCCATTATGCAGGCGCTGTTTTGCTAACTGATAAAGACTCGCAAGCATAGCGCCGTTACATGGCGAGTTCAGCACCTTCTGGGGGTATGCGGCCGTCAATGCAAGAACTTGCTAGTTTAATTCGTAAGGATAGATTTGGTAGGCCAAAAATAATGGGAATAGTAAATGTTACAAATGATTCTTTTCACAAAAATTCCAGATATGATTTTGATCAAGCAATAAAAACTGCATTGAATATGTGGGATTCTGGTGCTGATTGGGTTGATATTGGAGGGGAATCAACTAGGCCAGGATCAAATGAGGTATCCTTAGAAGAGGAGTTAAAACGTGTAATTCCAGTAATAAAGAAATTAAAGACTTTAATGCCAAAGGGTTTGATTTCCATTGATACAAAAAAGGTCGAGGTCGCAAAAGAGGCCATTAAAGAAGGAGCTTTGATGCTAAATGACGTATCTGGTTTAAGAGATAACAAAATGTTTGAATTTGTTTTATCAGAGAAAATACCTGTTTGTATAATGCATATGCAGAATAACCCAGAAAACATGCAAGTATCTCCTTACTATGAAGACTGCTTAAATGAAGTATCTAATTATTTATTCTCGAAAGCTGATGACTTAATTGCAAAGGGGTTCCCAGAGGATTTGATAATACTTGATCCCGGAATTGGATTTGGCAAATCTTTGAATCATAATTTAGAACTTCTTAGAGGGATTGAAAAATTACGTAGAGGGACTTTTAGTGTTTTAAATGGTGTAAGTAGGAAATCAATAATTGGTGAAATAACAAATAATAAGAGCACTTCTGATAGATTGTCGGGTACTTTAGGGGCTTCTGCTTATGCACAGATTCATGGGATAGATTTGTTGAGGGTGCATGATGTCAAAGAGCATGTTGATTTATCAAATGTATTGAGTGCTATAATTAATGAATAGGTGAATTAATGGAATTGAATCGAGATTTAGTAATTTCTATAGAAGACTCTATAAGATTGGTGGGAACTGCTCATGTAAGTAAAGATTCAGTTGAGTTAGTTAAGTCAGAAATAGAAGAATGGAATCCAGATATTGTTGCAGTTGAATTGTGTGAAAGCAGATTTAAAGCACTTTCAGAAAATAGACGTTTAGATAAAGAAAGTTTATTAAAAGTCATAAAAGAGGGTAAGGCTCCATTAATTATTGCACAAAGTATGCTTGCTTCAGAGCAAAGGAAACTTGGGCTTAATGAAGATTTACAACCCGGGGCTGAATTAATCGAAGCAATTTCTATGGCTAAAGAAAAAAAGAAAGGTGTCGCATTAATTGATCGTGATATTCAAGTTACTTTGAGAAGGGCATGGAAAAAAATGAAATTTCGTGAAAAGATAAGTATACTTTGGTCTTTAGTTGGGCAAGAAGAAAATGATGAAGAATTTGACATTAAAGAAATCTTGGAAAATAAAGATTTAATGACTATGATGATTGATGAATTAAAGGAAGTAGCTCCAGGTGCAGGAACAGTTTTAGTTGATGAAAGGGATGAATTCCTTGCTCATAAAATTTTACAAAAAAGTGGTTCAGGTAAAGTGTTGGCAGTAATTGGAGCAGGGCATTTAGAAGGTGTAAAAAATCATTTAAATAATTTAGAAAAACCAAATGATGTTAGAATTAAATCACTTTCCGAAATACCTAAAAAAACAATATTTCAAAAAGTAATGCCTTGGGTAATACCCTTAATTTTATTCGGTTTTATTGTTAAATCAGGATTAGAAAAAGATTTTGGTGAATTTACAGAAATATTGACTACTTGGGCTTTAGCAAATTCAATTTGTGCAGCAATAGCTGTAATTTTAGCTAGAGGTCATATATTCTCTGTAATTACTGCAGCCATCGCGTCACCAATTACTTCATTAAATCCATTATTGGCAGCAGGTTGGTTTGCAGGTTATGTGCAAATGAAAATGGATGAACCCACAACTGAAGATTTGACTAATTTTTTGAAATTAGAAGATTTCAAGTCATATTGGACTAACCCTGCTGGAAAGGTATTACTCGTTACTGCTTTAGGTAATTTGGGTAGTATGTCTGGTGCTTGGGTTGCAGCATCAATCATTGGCGTTCTTGGTGCATTTTAGTTTTTTGAATATTAACTTAAACTCTTATGCTTCATCTTTGTGGGGGTCTCATGGAGGATAATGATGTTGTTATTGTTGGAGGGGCCAGAACTCCCTTTTGTGAATGGTTAGGAGGTAAAAGAGGTGATGGAGAACCAGGTGGTAGATTGTCTACTATCTCTGCAGAAGAATTGGGTACAATTTCTATAAAAGGTGCTTTAGAAAAAACAAATACAAACCCGAAAACGGTTGATCATGTGATTATGGGGCATGCACTTCAAACATCGGGACAAGCGATTTTTGGAGCAAGACATGCAGGGTTAAATGCGGGTATACCTCAGGAAACTCCTATGTTGACTTTGAATAGGTTATGTGGAAGTGGTGCACAGTCTATAGTTTCTGGATCACAACTTATTATGTTAGGTGAAGCAGAGGTTGTTGTAGCTGGTGGAATGGAAAATTTAAGTCAGGCTCCTCACGTATTGAGGGATAAAAGAGACACCTATAAGTTGGGAAGACCTCCAAAAGCAGGAACTGAAATAGATAAGGATATGGAGGATTATTTATTTACTAACCTAATTGATGGAACTTGTAATATGTTTATGGCTCAAACAAGTGATGAATTATGTAAAAGAGTTGACGTTAATAGGGAAGAAGCAGATGCTTTTGCTTCTCTTAGCCATAAGAGAACAGAAGAAAGTGTTGATAGTGGTTTGTTTTCCAATGAAATAGTTCCTGTCGAGACTTCTAATGGTATTATTGATTTTTCTCATGAAGATCATTTTGTGAGAGGAACAAGCAAAGAATCTTTATCTGGTTTAAGGACTCATTTTGGGCCTGAATCCTTAGTTACAGCAGGTAATGCATCAGGAGTTGTTGATGGTGCTGCAGCAGTTGTTCTTAAATCTGGAAAGAGAGCAAAAGAAGATGGAGATAAACCTCTTGCAAAAATAATTTCATGGGGTATCGTTGGTTTAGAACCTGCAATAATGGCATTTGGGCCAGTCCCTAGTAGTTTGAAAGCATTGAAAAAAGCGAATTTAAGTGTTGAAGATATTGATAGATGGGAAATTAATGAAGCATTTGCAGGTCAAGCAGTTGCTTGTATTAAGGAATTAAATATTGATGTTCAAAGAGTGAATGTTAATGGTGGCGCGGTAGGATTAGGCCATCCACTTGCAGCTACAGGGACTAGATTGATTTTGACTTTGGCGCATGAATTACAACGTTGTAATGGTAGATATGGAGTTGCAACAGCTTGTATTGGTGGCGGTCAAGGAATTGCAGTAATAATTGAAAAAATTTGATTTAATGTACGTTTTAATTATTCATCAAGAATAGATGATGTGAACTAATATGAAAAGAAAACCATTATTTCCCTTTGTATTTCCATTATGTGATTCTAATGGGAAATTCCTAAGGCCCTATGATTTAATAATGTCTAGAACATTTTCATTTTCTTATTTGTTAATTGTATGTTCAATTGCATTTTTTTTGGGCTTTGGGCATTGGGGCGGGCGTAGTTGCGAATCACTAATCGAAAAAATATCTTGTTCTAGTTCTATTTGGCCAAGTAAACTTTTTTCTAAACCACATGAATATTTTCTTTCTTTTTTCACATCACCATATTTTCATAATGACCCCCCTCATCTAAAATTAGTATTGTATGGCTTTTTCATTTTTGGTCAATCTTTTGAAGCGAGAGCAAATCCTAAAGGTACATTTGTCCTATTTTTTTCTTCAATTACATTTACTTGTTTATTAATCGGTTTAGTGATGAATGTTGGAAATTATTTCTATCCGGATTCTGAATTTTACAATGGCGCTTTAAATCGTAGTTTTATGGGTGGTTCTGTAGGTATGTTCGGGCTGCTTGGCGGGTTGTCTAATTATTCTAGGAAAAAATGGTTAATACCTTTGATTATAATCTTATTTGAAACTTGGAATCGATATGGAAACAATATGAATATTTATATTACGTTGGGTCATTTAACCAGTTTCTTTTTTGGGTTTATTTTTTGGCATTATTGGTTAATTTTGGAAAATAAAAAGTCCAACCATGTCTAATTATTTTTTAAATTCCGATCTAATATACTTATTTTTTTAATTAATGCCTTTTCAATTTCTTTTCTATTTGTCAAATAATTATTTGCTGCAAGGCTTGATGTGATGCCAGCATCTAAACCACATCCTTCTAGTAACTCAACTCGTCCTTTTGGAGTGTTATAATTAATTGATAATCCATGCCTAGAAACCCACTTTAGAAATGAAAGACCTATGCTTGCAACTTTGTTCCCATTTACCCAAACACCTCTCATTCTAGAATCTCTTATTCCAACAATTCCTAATTCTGCAAATGCATTGATAACCCACTCCTCTAATTTTGTAATAATTTTTTTTATGTTGTCTTCACCTTTCAAATCCCATTTAAAGACAGGATAAACTACTAATTGTCCAGGTCCATGCCAAGTTAATCCTCCCCCTCTATCTACGAGTCTTCTTGGGTAATCTTCTGGAGGGAATATTTTTTCTTTTTTTGCTTTAGGGCCTATGGTTACAATTTCTGGGTGTTCAACAAAAATAAGAGTGTCTTTAATTTCATCATTTATTCTCATTTTTTGCATTTCTTTCATTATTAAATCTATTTTTTCATGATCCTCACACAAGAATTGTATGAGTTCAACTGTTCGCATGCTTTCTCCTCATGAAATATGAATTGCATGGCCTAGAGTTGCAAGAATTGCTTCATGGAATGCTTCGGACATAGTTGGATGTGCGTGTATTGTTCCTGCAACATCTTCTAAAAGTGCCCCCATTTCTAGAGCTAATGAAAATTCCCCAGATAATTCGCTTACAGAGCTTCCCACGGCATGAATTCCAAGGATTTGGTGATTATCTTCTCTTGCAATGACTCGAACAAAACCACCTGTTTTTTCTGCTTCCATGGTCAAGGATCTTCCATTTGCAGCCAGTGGGAATTTACCTGTTAGTAACTTAGTCCCTAATGTTTCACAGTATTTTTTACCCTCATCCGGAGACATTCCTACTGAGATGATTTCTGGTTCAGTGAATACGATTGCAGGAACTGACACTGGATCAAATTCCCTAATATGTCCAGCAATTATTTCAGCAACCATTTCTCCTTGATTGGATGCAACATGTGCTAACATTTCCCCACTGTCGGCAACATCTCCAATTGCCCAAACGTTCCTCATGTTTGTGGCACATTTTTTGTCAACCAAGATAAATCCTTGTTCATTCATCTTTATACCCATCTTTTCTATACCTGAATCTTTAGATCTTGGTTTTCTTCCAACAGTTACCAGAACTTTATCTGCTTCTAGTGATTTCAACTCCCCTTTTGAGTCGGTATAATTTATTTTAATTCCATTTTTTGATTTTTCTACCCCTTTGGCAAATGATTTTGTATGAACTGAAATTTTATTTTTCTTCAAATATAATTCGACTGGTCTTCTAAGTTCTTTATCAAAAATAGGTAATACGCTGTCCATGGCTTCTATTATTGTTACTTCAGAGCCTAATAGTTTGTAAGCAATTCCTAACTCAAGACCTATGTAACCTCCACCTACTACAACTAAGTGTTTGGGTAACTCTTTCAATTCTAAAGCATCTCTACTTGAAATAACATCATCATTAAATGGCATAAATGGCAATTCTATTGGAATTGATCCATTTGCTAGAATTACGTGTTCTGCCTCAATTCTAATATCTCCATTAGAATTAGTTACTATGCAAGTTTTTGCATCAATAAATTTAGCCCAACCCGAAACAAGAGTTACTTTTGCAGCTTTTAATAACCCTTCAACACCTTTGTTTAATTTGTCTACTATGTCTTCTTTCCAAGAAATTAAATCTTTCAAATTTAATTCTGCTGGACTTGGCAACTTAATTCCCATGTGCCCCTTGTCTGCTGAATGTTTTTGTAATGAATGAAATTTGTGTGCTGCATGAATTATTGCTTTTGATGGAATACAACCTCTAATTAAACAAGTTCCTCCAGCTCTTTCACCTTCTACAATTATTGTATCCATGCCAAGTTGTCCTGATCTGATTGCTGCAACATATCCACCAGGACCTGCACCGATTACCAGAACTTTACATCGTTTAGTTTCCATGTTCAGCCCTCACATGAAAATTGTCGCTGGGTGTTCTAAAAAATTCTTGAGTGTTTGAACTAACATGGCTCCGTCCCAACCATCTACAACTCTGTGGTCCCAACTAGAACTTAGTCTCATTATTCTTCTAATCTCTATTCTTCCATCAATTACTACTGGTGTTTCTTTTGCATTATGAACTCCAAGAATTCCTACTTCTGGATGATTTATGATTGGTGTGGCTCCTAATCCTCCCATTCTCCCTAAACTCGTAATTGTGAATGTTGAGCCTTGTAAATCATCCATTGTGGCTTTTCCGTCTCTTGCAGCACTTGAAACTCTAATCATTTCTTTAGCAGATTCCCATATGTCTTGTGCTTCTACATTTTTTACGACAGGAACAAATAATCCTTTATCTGTTTGAGTGGCAATTCCAAGGTTTATTGCTTCAAATTGTAATACTTTTTCATCTTCATCCATATAGTGTGCATTACATTGAGGGTGCTCTGAAAGTGCTTTAACAAGTGCTTGCATTATGAATGGCAAATATGTTAATTTTGGTTGATTTTCTGAACGATTATCATTTAGATGTACTCTTAATTTTTCTAAATTAGTCACATCTACTTCTTCAAAATAAGAGAAATGAGCAATAGTTGAATAAGATTTACTCATTTGTTCTGCAATTTTTCTTCTCAAGCCAATTACTGGGATTTCTTTAATTCCTGATAATGCAGTCCTTGCAGGTCCTGCTGCAGCTACTGGAGAACCAGCTTCTTTCCATGTATCAAGATCAGAATGAGTTATTCTCCCTCCGGGTCCACTTCCATTAATTGATGCTAAATCAATTCCACTTTCTCTAGCTTTTTTGCGAACTGCAGGGCTTGCCATTACTCGTTCTCCTTTTTTACGAACTTGTGGCTGAGGTTTCGTGGCGATTTGTGGTTTTGGAATCTCTTTTTTAATTTCTTGACTCTCACTTTTTTCTTCTTTAACCTCTTCTGTTTTTTCTATAGAAGGTGCGCCTTCTACTTCGAATACAATACATACTTGACCTACTTTGAGCATTTCTCCGGCCTTGCCGTTAATTTTTATTATTTTACCATCGGTTGGACTTGGAATTGTAACTGTTGCTTTATCAGTCATAACATCTAATATGGGATCATCTTCTTTTACCACGTCAGCCTCATTGACATGCCATATTACGATTTCACCTTCAACTACTCCTTCTCCTATATCCGGCAATCTAAATTCGATTTCTCCCATGTATCATTCCTCCTGTGTTTTCTTTATTGCTGTTGCTATTCTTTCTGGATTAGGCAAATAATCCCATTCTGTGGAATGGGGAAACGGTGTATCCCATCCAGTAACTCTGATTATGGGAGATTCTAAAGAATAGAAACAATTTTCTTGAATGGATGCTGATAATTCAGCACCAAATCCGCTTGTTTTTGGTGCTTCATGTACAATCACACATCTCCCCGTTTTATTTACGGATTTTACAAGAGTTTCTTTGTCAAAGGGAAGAAGTGTTTGCAAGTCAATTAATTCACAAGAAATACCACTTTCTTTAATTCCCTCTTCGGCTACATGTACCATTGCTCCCCATGCTATTACAGTGCATTCTGTTCCTTCTTGAACTATTTCTGCCTTTTCTAATTCTATTTTATAATAATCTTCGGGTACTTC
>CETB01057635.1_pt1 | contig 13711 bp, 11 predicted proteins | sample 356381 | NCBI WGS metagenome assembly CETB01 (sample SAMEA2622545, study PRJEB7988) | marine metagenome | biome: marine biome (ENVO:00000447); feature: deep chlorophyll maximum layer (ENVO:xxxxxxxx); material: "saline water (ENVO:00002010), including plankton (ENVO:xxxxxxxx)" | depth 155 m | reverse complement strand
AGAAATCTAGCAATTGCAGCTCACATCGATCATGGAAAAACAACTTTGTCGGATAATTTGATCGCCGGAGCCGGTATGATGTCTGAGGATTTAGCCGGCAAATCACGAGTTTTGGATTTCGACGAGCAAGAGAGCGCACGCGGAATCACAATCAACGCGGCTAGTGCATCAATGGTTCACAAAGTTGGAGATGATGATTTCCTCATCAATCTCATAGACACACCAGGGCACGTAGACTTTGGAGGAGATGTAACTCGTGCTATGCGAGCGGTTGATGGATGTATCATTTTAGCCTGTGCTGTAGAAGGAACAATGCCTCAAACCGAGACAGTAGTTCGTCAGGCATTGAAGGAAAAGGTTCGTCCTGTTTTATTCATCAATAAGGTTGACCGTTTAATCAACGAATTACAAATAGATGGGCCAGAGATGATGGCAAGATTTGAGAAAGTTATCGTCAAGGTCAACAAACTGATACAGACATTTGCACCTGAAGATGTAAGAAAAGATTGGCAGGTATCGGTTCAGAACGGAACAGTGGCGTTCGGTTCTGCATACTATAATTGGGGTATGTCAGTCCCTTACATGCAAAAATCTGGATTAAATTTCAAAGATATTTTTGAACATTGTGCAGCAGATGATCAGAAGGCTCTGGCCAAGAAAGCACCAGTACACGAGGTTCTATTGGATATGGCTGTAGAAACTCTACCGTCGCCACTCGTCTCCCAGAAATATCGAATACCAAATATTTGGCAAGGAGATCTAGAAACTGCAGAGGGTAGGGCGATGATGGAGTGCGACGCTGAGGGCCCCCTTTCACTGATGATTACCAAAATTTGGATGGATCCACATGCTGGTGAAGTAGCGGTAGGTCGGGTTTACTCAGGTCAAATCAAACACGGAGAGTCACTTTGGGCAATTGGTGCTGCAAAGGCCGAAAGGGTACAGCAAGTGGCAATGATGGTTGGTGGCGACCGAATACAAGTACCATCGGTTACTGCTGGAAATATAGCTGCAATTACAGGTATTAGAAGTGCTGCAGCCGGAGTAACCATTTCTCGCGATAAGGATGCAGAACCTTTCGAAGCCATTCGACATTATTCGGAGCCTGTTGTTACCGTTGCTTTGGAACCCAAGGCAATGAAGGATCTACCAAAATTTATTGATGCGCTACGTGGTTTGGCAAAATCGGATGCCTCCCTACAAGTATCCACCAACGCTGAGACAGGTGAAGCTCTTCTTGCTGGTATGGGTGAATTACACCTGGAAATTACAGTATACAGACTTGAGGAAGAACAAGGTATCAAAGTAAATGTCAGCGAACCGATTGTAGTTTACAGAGAGTCAATAGAATCTAACAATGGAGGCCACGCCTTCGAAGGCAAGTCTCCTAATCGTCACAATAGATTCTACATAGAGGCGGAGCCCCTTCCACTAGAGGTCGTACAGGCTCTCCGAGAAGGAGAATTTGGAGATGGAACCGTGAGGAACAAAGACGCCAAAGGAGTTGGTGATAAATTCGCAGAATATGGTCTGGACAAAAACCTGATGAGGAAAATTTACGCTATTCATGGGACTAATGTATTAGTCAATGACACAAAAGGTATTCAGAACCTACACGAGACTCGGGAACTAATTATCGAGGGATTCAATGAGGTTTGCAAGAGGGGGCCAGTTGCTGAAGAACCGATAATGGGTATAATGATGCGGCTGGTAGATGCAAAATTACACGAAGATGCGATTCACCGAGGTCCGGCACAAACTATACCTGCTGTTAGGAATGCCTGCAAAGGAGCCCTAATCCGGTCTCGTCCAATAATCCAAGAACCAATGCAAAATATTCGTATTGATGCTCCAAACGATGTTATCGGTGGGGTTACCCGTGAAGTTACCAATCGAAGAGGAATCATCGAAGATATGCCAGTTGAGGGTGGAACAGCATCCGTTATTGGTAAAATGCCAGTAGCAGAAACCTTTGGGTTCTCCAATGATATTCGCGCAGCTAGTCAAGGACGAGCCGTTTGGAATACAGAAAATGCTGGCTTCGAAATGCTACCTCCATCTCTATTCGAGAAGACCGTAGCTGAAATCCGAGAAAGGAAGGGCTTGAAGCCAGAAGTTCCCACAGAGGTTAACTATACCGATTGATTAGTTGATTCTTACTAATTGGAAATCAGTCATATCTCTGAGTAGGTTCACAGCAGGTGATTGTTCTAATTTATCTAAACACCTATGTGCAATCCTGTGGTGCTCCATAGCCTTGTCCAAGGCATACTGAATCGATCCATTGTCTCGCAATTCTTTGACAGCGGTGGAAAGTTCATCAGTATCAGTAGATTCTGTTCCAAACAACTTCCGGAATGTTGGTAAATCGGCACCACTTTCTAAAGCATGAATGGCGATTAAAGTTCTCTTTCCTTGAATGATATCACTCCCTGCGGGTTTACCTAGAGTCTCCGTATCGCTAGTCATATCGATATAATCATCCATAATTTGGAAACACAAGCCGAGATTGAGCCCCCAATCCGCCATATTTGCTACTGCATTACTATCCGCACCTGCTAGAATAGCTCCTGTCTCGGCACAGGTTTCGAACATAGCACTAGTTTTTCCTGCTATCATCGAGATATATTCATCCTCAGAAACAGAAACTCTGTCCTCAAATTCAAAGTCTTCTTGTTGACCCTGTGCAACACGACGAACCATTTCTCCTATCGTACTTACAACATCTCTGAGTTGACCGTCTTGAATATGAGGGCTATCGGCTAGCATTTCAAAACCGAGCGCCAGCATTGCATCTCCTGCATTGATGGCTGTAGCATCGTCATAAGCGACATGTACTGCATCTAGACCTCTTCGAATAGGGTCTTGGTCCATAATATCATCATGGACTAATGTAAAGTTGTGAATGATTTCTATGCACGCACCTAGCGTATAATGTCCTTCATGCCCGTATCCTACAGCGTCTCCTACGAGTCTGGGCATTATCGCTCTCAATCGTTTTCCTCCACCAGTGAAAAGGTGGGACATTGCACCACGTAAACGATCCTGCTGTATTTTCGAAAGGCTTTGTTGAATAATTTCTTCCACAATATCTCTATGTTCTCCCAAGGCCGCAAGTACGTTGCTTGCGGAATTTTCTGGATGTTTAACTGACAAAGTTCCGCACCTTATTATCTCAGTCTTTGGGTTGGAAACAACCTCCTCGATATTGAAATCGCCAGAAAATAGAAAATTATGGAAAATAGCTTCAAACCAAGGCGCAATTATCTGACTTTTCCATCTCCCTTTTCTCTCCATCATCTGACTCAAAGAGGAGTTTTCGACCCATTCAATAGCTTGGATCTCATTACGGTTGAAGTTTACTTCACAATCCGCCTCAACAATTAGGACATGATCGATTTCATTCTCTACCCAATCTGCGTCCCAACGACATTTGTATTCGAATTTACCAATATGGTGAAATTCCCAATGGTTAGTGATAGTTCTAGGGATTCCAAGCTCTTGTTGTAATTTTCTCCTAGCAGCTTCTATCACCCCCTCAATTGGCTCATCATTTTCACCTTCAATATCCAACGGATGACTACAACAAGAGTTGGCCCAAACGGCTGGAAAAGTAATTTTATCAGCAGATCTTTGTTGCACCAATAATCTTCCTTGACTATCGAATATTAGGACACTGAAAGCCCTGTGGAGAATTCCTTTTCCATGATGGGTAGCAAGTTTACTGGAAGCATCGATCACATTATCTTCTGCGTCCAAGCAGAGAACCAATTCTTCCATCATCTCCGCTTGAGAAGAGTCTAGTCCATCTAAGGGAGTTGCAGGCACCACCATGTCAACCATACCTTTTGAAAAGGACTCACCATATAATCGAAATGGAACGCTAGGGGGATAATTGGTCATCAAGGTACTATCTGCGTGCCTCTTGTATATCCTGAATTCAATAATTCTAGTACTCTTTCTGGTTTGCGCCCATCAATAAACCACACATTTTGCACGACCCTGGATATCTTAGATGCTGAATTTAATTTCAGAAAGATTCCTCCAGTAACATCTTGTTGTTTGTCATGTTCTCCAGATACTGGCATTTTTGAATTCCAAACACGCACTAGTTCTGAGTTTGAGTTAGAGGGTGGTGCTGAGAGTAAACCTTCAGTATCGCCCAAAAGGAAGATACAATGAGTGATAGCGGGGATTTCTTTTGCAAGCCTAACCATCAAGTCGTCACCAGATAAGATACCGAATAAATTTGGTTTTCTACAATCAACTACATCTCCAAAAGTAATCGGAACTACACTGTCGTCACAATTTATCATTGGCGTCAAGTCTCCCAAAAAATCAGGGCCAACTTCCGTTGCCCATTGTGATGGTGGAAAACTTTGGCTATCAACATCTAATGCTGTTAATGAGTCACATAATAGACGATTTAACTCTAACATATCTGCTCGAATAGATTGTACAGCCTGTTTTTGCTCCACCAAGATTGATGGTTTGGCACCTTCCGCAATTTTCCATTCTTTTGCTTTAAGATGGCCGAATGACCCTGCGCCATGTACTATGGTAACTCGATTGTTCAAATCCAATAATTGCTTAATTAGTCCAGAGAGTTTTGCTATAGCCATTTCATCTATGGTTTTCATCTTCGACTTGGTTGTGATTAAGCCACCACCAAATTTCAATAGAACATGTGCCATAGTTTCCAATTCTTCCCACGGGGTAAGACATTTTGTGTTATCCCGTAAATCGTCTAAACGCGGGACGTTCTGAATAAGTCAGATTCATTGCTCACCGTTTATTGCGGGATACATGAATGCAGATGGCGAACTCGATAGATTCCAGCGATGGTTACAGAGTAGATTAGCGGATACAGAGAAGATTGAGTCTGATGATAAAAGGGTCCGAACTGCTAATCGGATACAAAATGCCATACAAGAATGTATTACCTATAAACAAGCAGTAAATGTGCAACAATCCGTAGCCAATCCCTTTGTAATGCGTGATCAACCTGTTCGTCCTGTTAACGAATCCGAAGTAAAACCTGTAAGCTCAGTCACAGGAATCTGCAAGAACTGCGATGCGCATTTAACGGGAGATCTAGAATTCTGCCCATTGTGCGGTGAATTTCAGTAAAGTCACTCTTCTTCTTCCCAACGTGCACGAGCCAAGACATATTCTGGATCGTCATTGTCCACAACTGAGAGATATTGTGAAGGTACATTTTCAGTAAGATAAACAGTGATACCAGCGTGCCATATAGTTTCCCCGGCGGCATACATTTGAGCAGTATCGACTTCTAATATCGTTGGTAATTTGAAGTGTACATGGCCTGCTTCGGCTGCATTGCGAATAGTTGCTGAAAGGTGTACGTGTGCTCTCCCACTTGGCGATATTCCAACGTCAAGTAAGTTTTCTGCTTGATCAGGGTCACATGGAAAATATAGTGCATCTGGGATATTATCAGTAGGTAAATCTAATTCGATTTCTACTGTATGACCATAAGTGGCACGAATTGTATTTCCTCGAATTTCATATCTTCCTTTTGGATCTGTTTCTGCTATCGCTCTAAAATGATGTGGCCTCAACCAATGGAATCGCTTGCCACCTTTTTTGAATTGATGAATAATGTCTTTGACGTCAATCCATCCATTGATATCCATTTCTAGATCGAACTTTTCAGGAGCATGCCTCAGAACTAACGCTAGTCTTCTAGCAAGGCTATTTCTTTCACCAGTCCTCATGATGAATTTACCTTCTGCATTACAAGCAGGACAGAGGTGGTCATCTGCATAAAATCCGTGATGTGAGCATTCTCGTATCATTGAACCGCGGGACTTTGGCCTCTTTCAAGAACCCGCCGGTCAAGTCACCACATTACTTAAGCTACTTACTCAATGGTTATTGGGCGAATACCTGACCGAGTATCGTGGATGTAGTCATTGTTGATTGGATGCGTTCTCCCTTCCATAGGGCTCACAAAGGTAAACTAAAGGATGTGCGACCTGATGAAATGGCTGCACAAGTAGCCAGAGCTTTACTATCAAGAAATAATATCACTGAAACTGAAATTGAGGATATTTTAGTGGGATGTGCCTATCCAGAAGGTGAACAGGGCTACAACGTTGCTAGATTAGTTGGTTTTCTAACTGGTCTGCCAGACACAGTTCCGGGTTCTACATTCAATAGATTGTGTGGCTCTTCAATGGAAGCCATTCACGTGGCTTCAGCTAAGATTACTGCTGGATGGGGGGAATGCTTTCTTGTTGGAGGAATGGAATCAATGTCTAGAGTAAAAAGAAGAGGGTTCAATTGGTCCCCTCACCCCAAATTAGAGGACAATTTTCCGCAAGCATACATCAATATGGGTATAACTGCCGAAAATGTGGCCGAGAAATATTCAATTGATCGGGTCCGTCAAGAAAAATTTGCCCTCGAATCACATAAAAAATCTACTTTCGCTCAACAAAATGGTCTTCTTGATTCTGAAATATGTCCGATTGTTATAGGAGAGGGGAAAGTGGAGTCTGACGGTTGCATTAGACCTACTAGTAATTTACAATCGATGGCTGGACTAAATCCAGTTTTCAAAGAATCTGGAACAGTTACTGCGGCCACATCCTCGCCATTGACGGATGGCGTCACATTTGCAATTGTTTGTAGCGAACGATTCGCAACCAAGAATAATCTTAATCCAATAGCTAGAATCGTATCTACATCGGTTACCGGTTGCCCTCCCGACCTAATGGGTCTAGGCCCAATCGCAGCTTCGCAATTATGTATGGAAAGAGCAGGTTGGACTACAAACGATGTAGACATTTGGGAATTGAACGAGGCATTTTCTTCACAGAGTTTGGTGTGTATTGATGAATTAGGAATCGATATTGAAAAGGTCAATCTAGATGGCGGAGCCATATCCTTAGGTCACCCATTGGGGGCTTCTGGAGCCAGAATAACCTGTAAAGCGGCTTCACTATTGCAACGAACAGGGAAAAAAAAGGCCATAGCTACAATGTGTATTGGAGGAGGTATGGGTATAGCTACGGCACTTGAGAGATATTGACTTATTATTCTTCAATCGAGTTTACTAGTAATCCATCACAATTAGGACAACGATCTTTTGTAGTAAGTAAACTAGGAATAACGGCCAATAGACTTTCACAATTTGGACAGGAAGCGTATACTTCCTGATTTCTCAGTATGACATCTGAGTCTGGCCGTTGGTTATACCATTGTACAAATTCAGAATTCCTAATTGTAGATACACGCTTGCGGGTAGAATTACCCAGTAAAATTAACAATAGCCCCTGGATAATGAGAAAAATTTCAACTGCGAGAAAACCAACAATTGTTTGGATTAAGCCTACAATAAAGAAAACGGTTGAAAGGAATTGTTCCAAATTAGCATATCTAATGTCGTAAAGATTTCGTTTCCTAGTGAATCCAATAATTACTGTGGTTCCGTAAAATACTATAAGCAAACCCAGGCCAATAAAAAATGCTAGAAAAATCCCATTACCGTTTGTTGAAATTGTTGCAATAATTAGTATAAGAATTAGTAAATTTAAGACGCCAAAAGTCGCCAACTTACGAAACGAGTCATTTGCCCTAGTATCGTCCACATCCTATCGAATGTATTGTCATCTAAGACTCAAACGGTCGGCGACGCACTCTTGAATGACCCACTACTCGTGGAGGTGTGACGAAGGACACCGGCGTTGCAATTCATAGTGATGCCTTACTCGGAAAACGAGTATTATTAGCGATAGCAGGAGGAATCGCCGCGGTTGAATCCGTTAGGTTAGCTAGAGAATTACGCAGACATCAGGCTGATCTTACTGTAATCATGAGTGAAGAAGCAACCAAGATAATTACTCCTCTAGCAGTAAGTTGGGGCTCTGACACAATTGTTCATCAAGGATGGAGTAGCGAAATGTCGCAATTGGAAACATTTGATGTGATTCTAATCGCACCGGCTACAAGGAACACAATTTCTAAGCATCTTCACGGAATAATGGATTCACCCTTATTGATGGCTCTCTCTGCAAGTAGAGGTCGTAAATCGAAACTTTGCTTTGTCCCATCAATGCACACTGACTTATTCGATGATCCGGTAACTTCCGAACTTCTCGATGCATTACGTGACGAAGGTAGCCATGTGATAATTAACGAGGTAGACGAAGGAAAATTGAAACAACCAGATCCAATATCTATTGTGGCTGAGGTTTGTCATATCGCAAATAGATCCCAATCCTCCAAATCAATTGCTATTACTCTGGGAGCTAATAGGGCGCCAATTGATGCTGTTAGAGCCATTCAAAATGCATCATCAGGTAGAACAGGCTGGATTATTGCAGAATATCTTTATCGTATGGGTCATAATGTTATTTGTATAGCCGGAAAAACCTCTGCCAATCCCTCGTTTTCCCTTCCGAACGTGTTTCGGGATGGAACTCCCGATGGTATGCTGAAATTGTGCAAAGAAATAGCCACTGAATCACAACCTGACGTATGGATTCATGCTGCAGCAGTTTTGGATTATTTCACAGAGGCAGAACAAGGTAAGAAACCAAGTGGTGAAGATAATTGGCAATTAAATCTTAACCCTGGACGGAAACACATTGAAGAATTAATGGGTCTAGTTGGGGATTCGATTCGTATAGGATTCAAGTTAGAATCAGATGTAGAAATAGACACTCTGATTCAAAGGGCAGAGGCACAAATTGAACGATATGGTGTTAACGCAGTTGTTGCAAATTTGATGGAAGAAATGAACGACACTAGTAAATTGAGAGCGAGAATAGTTCACGATGATGGAATAATCGAAGAAATAGAAGATGATTTTTCATTGGTACTAGCGATACAAGGCATAATCTCGCCAAATTGACTCCTCGTTCAGCGTCACATTCAAGCGATTATTGCTGGCGACAGCAATCATGGCGAGTCCCGACAAGGCCAAGAGAGGAATACCCTCTAAGGAGGATTTCAACCTCTGGTACCCAGCAATCGTCGAAATTGCAGACCTTGTTGACAAAAGATATCCAATCAAAGGTATGGATGTCTGGAAGCCATACGGTTGGAAGGCAATGATGCTAATTGATGGATTAACTCGTGCCGAGATGGATCGTACCGGTCACGAAGAGTATAACTTCCCACTACTCGTTCCGGAAGATCTGTTGGAGAAAGAAAATCGCTTAGTCTCATTGTTAAAAAAGGCTAGAGAAGAAGGCGTTGATCCAGATGAATTGAGATTAGAAGAAGAAGAAGCCGGATTCAAGAAAGAGGTTTATTGGGTTAAACACGCCGGAGAAAATGAGTTAGAATTACCCATGTTCCTCAGACCAACTAGCGAGACTCCAATGTACACTATGTTTCCATTATGGGTCAGGTCCCATGGAGATCTACCACTGAAAACATTTCAGATAGTCAACACCTTCCGATATGAGACTAAACAAACTAGGTCTTTCATTCGGGTTAGAGAAATTCATTTCTTTGAAGCCCATACCGCTCACAAGGGTCAAGAAGGTGCTGATGCCCAAATAGAGGAGGACGCAATAATCGTGAAAAATTTGCTTCATGACCTATGTTTCCCAGCAATTGTTTCCAAGAGACCAGTATGGGATACTTTCCCTGGAGCTTGGTTCTCTAACGCTGTAGATGTAGTAATGCCTAACGGCCGTACGCTTCAGGTTGGCACCTATCATCATTACAAGGATCAATGGGCTAAAGCGTTTGATCTCAAATACGAAGATGCAGAAGGTCAAACTCAGTTTTGTCACCAGACTACTTTCGGAATGTCAGAAAGAATGTTAGGCGCAGTTGTAGGGATGCATGGCGACGATGCAGGACTAATTTTCCCCCCTAAGATAGCTCCTATTCAGATAGTCCTAATGCCCGTTGCTCAACATCTCGATGATGATGTAATACCTTCTATCAACAAAATAGCAGACGCTCTCAAATCCGCGGGTTACAGAGTAAAGGTTGATGATAGAGATATAAGACCTGGTGTAAAACATTACGATTGGGAAATAAGAGGCGTTCCACTTCGATTAGAATTAGGCCCTAGGGACCTGAAATCAGGTCAGTTTGTGTTATCCATGAGAACAGGCGGAAAAGCAAGCCATGACGTCAATGATTTACTAACCGTGATTTCGGACTCTCTAGATTCTACCGAATCTCAACTTAGAAATCGGGCAGCAGTACATATGGAAAATTTAGTAGTAGACTTCCCCGGTATAGAACAATCCTTAGATGGATGGGAACTAACAAAACCCATTGAAGATGGTAAAGTCTACCAATTAGCCTTTGATGGTAATGATTCTGATGCTGAAATATTAGAAAAAGCAACAGGACTTACTTTCTTAGGGGATTGTATGGATTCGTATAGTGAGCCTAAGCCCTGCGTAGTCACCGGTAGAATGACAACAAGAAAGCAGCATCTGGCGAGGATGTACTAGTCTTACTTCTTACGTAGTGAGAATAGCATAATTCCGAATAGGAAGACGAGAATTCCAATCTCAATAATTTCTAGTTCCATCGTTTCTGTCCAGGAATTAGGTGATTGGTAATTTGCAATTTCACTTAGGATTAATTTATCTTCACAGTTTGTCTCGCTGTCCGGCTCATCACAGAGTGGAATAAAGGAACCATATCCTACAACTAAATTGGTCAAGATTAGTAAAATTACGATGGTCGTTAAAACAAACAGACCCCATCTTCTAGATTTGAGAGTTTCTGGAATTAGTTCCGGCGGGGCAATAGGCACTATTGGCATTTGGACCTCATGCTTCGCATCTCCATTTGGCTGGCCTATTGACTCAGAAGGTCGTTCTGGGGACTCAACTCCCATCTGTTCCAAAACTTCTCTTCCATAGATTGACTCTGCCATCTCATATAGCTCTGTATTGTCTACTAAACTCTCGGGATTGAGTGTTCCATCGAGAAGGTTCTTGATTTCATCCAGAGAAGACACAATCCCACCCCGATTACCTATTATTATTGAATACAACCCAATATTGTGGGCAAAATTTCCTAATCTACAACATTGCTCTAGCAGCGGTTTCAATAGATTCGACAGTTAGTCCTACCAGACTTAGTAGCTCCTCACTATCCCCGCTTTCACCAAATCTATCTTCCACACCTATCTTTCGGATTGTTGTAGGGTTATTTTCACTAAGATATTCGCTTACTGCAGATCCTAATCCACCAATAACAGAGTGGTCTTCAACAGTAACTATTCCTGAAACAGAATTGGCCAATCGATCCAATAATTCTGTGTCTAATGGTTTGATTGTATGCATATCCACTACCGTCGGATTAATGCCTTCTGAGCGTAAATTTTCCGCGGCTTCCAGTGCTTTTTGGACCATTACTCCGATTGCTATTATCGCAACATCATTTCCTTCCTTGAGAACAGAACCCTTCCCAATTTGTATGGAATTTACAGTGTCCTCATCATAAATTCGAGGGGTCTTATTCCTTGCAGTTCTTGTGTATGATGGATTCGGGTGGTTGAGTAATTGTTCGGTCAATTTAGTTGCCGACAAATCATCACTCGGATGCATAACTGTCATTCCTGGAATGGTTCTGTAGAGGGCTAGATCCTCGATAGATTGAGCGCTACTACCGTCCGTACCAGTGTGAATGCCTCCATGACTTCCACAAATATGAGCCACGAGACCAGGTCTAGCCAGTCCATTTCGGACTTGTTCAAATGCCCTTTCTGTAAAGATAGCAAATGTGCTAGCAAACGGAACCTTCCCGCAAGATGCTAGTCCTGCTGCCACAAGTACCATATTTTGTTCTGCAATTCCCAATGAAATTGTCCGCTCTGGATACAATTCACGGAAAAGGCAAGATTTGGTAGATTTCCCTAGGTCTGCTTCAATCACAACTACCCGTGGGTCATCTGCCAAGTTGAGTAGTGCTTTTCCATAGCCGTCACGGCTGGCTCCGCCAGTAGATGGTGCGCTCATACTAACTCCTCCATTGCCGTCTTTAGTTCAGCATCATTAGGCGCTTTGCCATGGAATGAGGGGTTATCTTCCATGAAGGATACACCTTTCCCTTTGACGGTATGGGCTACTACGGCGGATGGACCTGGTGTATCCATCGACCATTGCAGAGCTTCGACAACGGCTTCCATGTCGTGACCGTCGATTTCCTTAATGGACCAACCAAATGCCTCTACCTTACTGGCAATGTCACCGATCTCCATTTGGACATTTACGAAATCATCGTTTTGTATTCGGTTTCTATCGATTATTACGTGTAAATTGTCTAAATTATGGTAACTAGCCGCCATGAATGCTTCCCATATCTGACCTTCTTGAGTTTCACCATCACCCAACATTACCCAAGTTTGGTAATCCAAATCATCCATTTTTGCTGCCAATGCTGTCCCTATTCCAAAGGATAATCCCATACCTAAACTGCCTGCTGAGAAATCTACACCATTCGTCCATTTCATATCGACATGTCCTTGACATACCGAACCTAAACTTCTGAAGCCGTCCAAGTCTGATTGCTTGAGGAAATCGTACTCTTTCAAAATAGCATATATTGCTGGTGAGGCATGACCTTTACTCATAATAAATCGGTCTCTTTGGCTTGAATCAGGATTATTAGAATCTACATTTAGTTGAGTACCATATAGCCCCACGATTAGGTCGATTGCTGACAAAGACCCTCCTGGGTGTCCTGCGCCTGCTTTGTGTATCATGTCAACTATTGATCTACGACATTTTTTTGCCACATTCTCTAAACTTTGAACGGATACTTCAGTTCCTTCCACAGTCGTTGCTAATCCAAAGGGCCTTTGATGATTTCCAGTCTCAAGTTTTCATCAAATTATAGATGGATTGAATATGGTGAATATTTTCGATTAATCTGTGAGCAGGGCTATGCTTGAGACCGCAGCACCTCTCGGGGGCCACATTGATTGGAAAAGTGTACTCAGATCGATGCCTATTCCTAACGCAGTTTCCTCGAATCCAATACTCCTTTCTGCCCTTAATATGTTAATCTATAATGGCAGAATCGACGGTCAACTCGCCCTTAAAATATACAATGAGCCAGATATCAATGCAGTATTTTCGTTAGCGAATATGGTCAAGGTTTCAAGGTTCGACAATCAAATCTTTTTCAACCAAAATCTACATGTCAATACCACAAACATCTGTGTTTTAGCCTGTAGGTTCTGTGCATTTAGGAAGGGGCCAAGACATTCCGAAGCTTACGAGTTAAGTGTGGAAGAATATCTCCACCGAATTATGCCATTGGCAGATAGAATAGATGAAGTTCATTCAGTTGGTGGCCTACATCCTTCCTGGACAATTGAGCATTATCAAAAATTGTATAGTAGCGCCAAAATGAAATTTCCCCACATACACATTAAATCTCTCACTGCTGTAGAAATAAAACACCTCGCAAAGAGATCTAATCTTTCAATTTCTAAAACTCTAAAAAAATTACAATCCGCTGGATTAGATTCGATACCTGGTGGTGGTGCCGAAATTTTAGTAGATAATATTCGTGACAGAATTTGTAGAGGTAAAGAATCTAGTGACGAATATTTGGAAATACACCGCCAAGCTCACAAACTTGGAATTCCGACCAATTGTACTATGCTTTTTGGAACTGTTGAATCAATTGAGGATAGAATTACCCATCTTGAATTATTAAGAGAATTACAAGATGAGACTAATGGTTTTCAGTG
>CETB01074686.1_pt1 | contig 13732 bp, 17 predicted proteins | sample 356381 | NCBI WGS metagenome assembly CETB01 (sample SAMEA2622545, study PRJEB7988) | marine metagenome | biome: marine biome (ENVO:00000447); feature: deep chlorophyll maximum layer (ENVO:xxxxxxxx); material: "saline water (ENVO:00002010), including plankton (ENVO:xxxxxxxx)" | depth 155 m | reverse complement strand
GTATAGCGGCTGGCGATATTATGACGGACGGATTGAGAACTATTTGGTGGTTCTTAAATGCACCTCAAGCTGTGGCAACCTTAGGTTCCTTACAAGGTATGCATATGGGTGAGAAGCCTTTAACAGATATGATGCCTGATATCCCAGTAGGAAAAGAAAAAACAATTAAATCAAGATTATTACCTACGAGGGGATACAGATTAGCTGCAACTATGCCTGCCGTAATAGGAACTTCTATTGCCGTCGGCAATATTGGACGTCAACCAGGATATAAAGCAATTATTCCAAGTGAAGATGATCCTCGTAAGAGTGATGCTCCTGCTGCTGAATTACTAAGTAGATACTTCTTAGGACGTTCAGGTAGGCTTCTTCCTTACAGCGAATTTGCAAAAGAAAGACCAGACGTTTCTCCTGAGGAATACAGACGATATAAAGCTTATACCTTTGACCAAAAGACAGACTTAAATCCTTTCGATGGAGACTTTAATCTTCTAGGTGCTTTAAAAGGTACCGTAGATGGCATTCAAGGCCCTGAAGTTAACTTTATGGGTAAAAGCATCCCTATAGCAACAGGTGTCTTACCTGCGGTAGCAGCAGCGGTTGGCACAGGCTATGGCTTAAGAAGAGGAGGAAAGAGATTGCTTGCACCAAGAGGGGGAATTACAAAACAGCAAGGTGTTCAAAGTCGTCTAGCAGCTAAAGAAGAAGAATTTGATAAATTAGCTTATAAATTAGGACAATACAAACCTGAGGATAAGTACTTTGAAGGAGCCAAAGGAAAAGCAGATCTAAGAAGAAAGGCTCGCTTACAGGAAAACATTCCAGAAATGAAAGCAATAAACGAAGCCAGAAAAGCTGCTAACGAAAGAGAAGCCTTCTTATCTGCAGTGCAGTATGGATCTGGAGGATTAGTAAGCACTGCTGTTCTTGGTCAGGCTTTAGAATCTTTAAGAAGGTCTTTAAAGACACCAGAGGAAGAAAATGTTTAACAGAATTAAACCTTTTGCTTCTATAAGAAGTGATGACGAAGCTTTGAAGCTGATGATGGGCGATTATGATGCAGAAATGGGAAATACTCTTGCAAGGCAAATGTTGGCTGCTAAATCTAAGACAAACATAGCCGAGATAGGTGGTGACGCGAGAACGGATGCAGCAGATAAATTAGCTAGTGGTGCATTTTTTAATTCACTTATTGGAGGTATTGGAACATTAGCAGGAGCTGGTATTAAAGCATATAACGCTAATCAAGCCAGCAACGTCTACGCTAATAGTGACTATGACTACCCAATGTATGAAGATCCTGCAATTACTGGAGGTCAAGATGTTTACTCCGAATGGAATACTGATATGGGTGTAAATGACGCCCCTATATACAAAACTTGGAATACCGATTACAGTACTAACCCAAAGTATGATCCGTCATCTGATTCCTATAATTCTTTCGGTAATAGGTTTGACCGTTTCTTTAACACAGGTTGGTTTTAAATAATGGAAATCAAAACAGACCCTAACGCAATTTGGACTATCAAGGACTTCGGAAACTACGGAGACGATGGTGGCGACTTCTCTGGACCAAGTATTAATAAGTATGCAATGGAGTTTAATGATGTTAAAAATTTCAGAAAGGCCAAAGCGAAGGAAATGTCTTTTGCAATAGGTAGTTTGGCAGACGGTCCTGCTCCATTTGATATGAGTGGAGGAAAAGCAGGAATAGCAGCAGGTTTAGGACCAATACAATCGGATGCTCAAAAGAATCTACGTTTAGGGGGAGATCTACTTGGAATTAAAGCAGCAGAGGAAGCAGCCCAAATTCAAGCTGATGCCATTAGAGATGCTGCTAAAAAGCAAGCTAGAGCAGCAAGAAATTCTGCAATCATTGGTGCTGGGGTAACTATTGGCGCTGCGTTGATTTAAGTTATATTGAAAAGCGTATTGGGGATACGCATTTGATTACTAAGTTAGAACGTACAGATCAGATTATTGATACATCAGTAAATCATTTCCTTTCAACCATGGTTGCATGGTCTGGAGGGAAAGACAGTATGGTTTTGTTACATCTGCTTAGACGTCATGGTATTCGTGTACCTGTCATATTTTTTAGAGAATTATGGCAACCTTTTAAATATGAGTTTCATGATCAAATTATTAGAGATTGGGGTTTATTGGTTCACACATGGCATCCTTTCGCTACGGCGATGCAACGTAGTGGTGATGAATTCGAGGTTCAAAATTATTACAAGATAAACAAGACTGTTTTAACGTGTCCGACAGGTATTACAGAACCTGTAGATGATTTACCTTTTGTGACGGCTTTAGATATTTTGAATAGACCAACGCAAGACAAATTAGAAGTACCAATATTTAATGCAATATGGATTGGACATAAACGCTGTGATTCAGATCCGATCCTTGGAGGGGATGCTGGTACCAGGGTGGAAGCAAGGACATTACCTGAAGGGCCTACTTTCTTATATCCATTACGTGATTGGACTCATGACGATGTTTGGCAGTACATAGAAAAGTATGATGTTCCTTTTGACGAGAAGCGGTATGAAAAGGTAAACGGCAAATGGAGAGAAAGACCTGAGAAGAGACATAATGCAGACTACGTTCATGCATCGATTGAATGCGTAGATAATCGAGAAAATGCCCCTAATTTTTTCCGATGCAAAAAACTGAACATGGACACGGAAAATATGGCTCATATGGTTCCATGGGTTGAACCAGAGAAATTGAGTTATATGCAAGATTGAAACGTCAATTCCTGATAGTCATTAGAATCTAGTTATAGGATTCGTGTGACTAATTTTGGACGAAAATTTATTTCAGCGATTATTGGCTGCGATCACAGGGGGCAATAAGACGATTGATATTACTGGAGACTACGTTCCGGGTAGTACTCTTAACCCTGTAACGTCAAGAGGGAATAGGAATCTCCTCCCTGAGATGAATGATTTGCTTGGCAGAAGGAGAACTAATGTATCTATTACCGGAGATCTTGACGCTGCCAATAATGCTATTAATAACGCCGTAAAAAACACTAAAACACCAAAAGCTGTTTTTGGAGTCAAAGGGGGTCAGCCAGGACCTATGACTCGCCTAGCTTTTGATAATAATTTTCAAAATGCATTAAAAGGAAATCGTTTAATAATAGGAGATGTAAATTTACCCGCAGCACAGAGAGCTGGTATTGGATTTAATTCTGCTACCAATAGATTGGTCATGCCTAAGGGGATGAATCAATTAAAGATTCCAAGGATTGGAGGTGTAGGAAAACTAGGAGGAGTATTATTAGTTGCCGATGCGTTAGCCGAGTTAGCAGATAAAAACGATCCTATGGTCGTCAATTTGGCAGAAGGTAGTGGTAGAGCTGGAGGAGGAATGTTAGGAGCTATTTTAGGTGGTGGTGCCGCAGGATCAGCGTTTGGTCCCTGGGGAACACTTGCAGGTGGTATTGGAGGTGCTTTCTTAGGTTCAGGACTTGGACAAACTGCTGCTAGAGGATTAGCTGAAGTTTTACTTCCTGATGGTTATGTGCGTGATTATCGTCAAGGTAGAATGTTAGATGAAATAGCAAGACAAAACGAATTGCAAGCAGCACTGAATGCTAATCAAACGGCTGCTAATGTGGCTAATGCATTGATTGAAAGTTCTTTAGCTAGGAGATAACCTGAATGGCTTTTAGAGGAGTTTCTTTTACCCCTAGTGCGGCTCAACAATACTTAGCAAGTGTTGCTTCTCGTACTGCAAATCCGTCTACCAGAGCTTTGAGCACTATTGCTTCTGGGGAGAAGGCTGTAGATGCAATGTTGGATGTAGAGAAGAATAATCAGAAATATTCGACCGAGTTAGCGACTAGAGCATTAATGGAAGCAGGAGCTATCGAGCGTCAAAAAATAGCAAGCGAAAACTCTCTAAAAGAAGCAAAACTTAGAAATAAAAGTACTCTTGCTGACAAACTTACTGCTTTCGGGAATTTCAGAGGTAGTCGTCAATTAGCAACTCCTGCCATGATTCCAATGGCTGGAACAAGAACTGATCAAAATAACGCCTTGAAATCGACATTATCAAACATCGACGGATCTGCTAAAAAAATAGACCGTCAGGACAAGAAGCTTTTAAATAAATTCAAGAAGAACGAATTACTTGAACTGGATACTGATACCCTACTGAATAATATTGACCAGAAACTTATTGGAATCCAAGAACAACAAGTGTTAAGTCAACGTCCAGCAATCCAGAAAGTAGAGGAAGATTTAGTAGGCAATCTGGACAAGGGTTTATATGATTTCTTAACTCCAGGTATTGTTAATAACAGCAACCTAGGAATCAGTGCATTTAAATCACCAGCACAAATCCTTGCAGAGAAAAACCTAGAAGAACATGTCAAGAGTGGAGGTTGGAACGTCCCTCTGACAGGTGGTTATTAAAACAAGTATTATTAATACAGATTGGTAGATTCCTTCGGCAATGTCATTTAAGTTAAATCCAAATAAGCTGTATTCAGAAGAACAGTACGCAAGGCTGCTGAATGAAGGAAAAATTTCTAAAGAGGATATAAGAACTCATTTTGACGCCCAAAAAGCGAGGGTTCAATACGCTGACAAACAGATAGAGATTCAAAAGTTAGGGCCTACTGCTATAGCGGCTGACAACGCCACCAAGTTTCACGGTCAATTCATGGATTCTGTAAGGGATCAGGAAATTAAAGATATAAATACGATGGTGCCAAACCTTCAGAATTTAAAACAACAAGCTTCCCTCTTAGGACCAGGTGCCTTTGACGCGGATGGCAATATAAGTCTTGATACTAGAAATGCTCAACTTCAAGGATATCAGGATGCACAAAAATATAAAGCATATAAAGAGCAAATTTTAATGCCTCAACTAAACAGGCAGCTAGGGACGGATTTAGCTGTGGCTCTAGGTTTAATGCTTACTAATTAAGAACATGGCACGTTTTGCGGGAGACAATCCTCAACTATCTAATTTAGATTTAGCATTGTCTAATTCTCCTAAGGATCCTCAAGATCGTTTTGATCCTTATGCTCAGAATGCAAGCACCGTTCAATATGGTGATGTTCAGAGAGCTCCTATACCTTCTCAGAATCCTAATCAATCTGAGTTTGCTGCTGGGATACAAGCAACGGCTGACAATGGATCTCAGTCGGTAGTGAATGATAATCAATTACCAGAAAATATTCCTACTAAAAGAATGACAGCCTCAGAAAGGTTGGCTTCTATGTATAAAGCAGCTCGTGAAACAGGAGACAGAACAAGAGCTGAGAATCAACCAAAACAAGAGTCAAGAGAAACTAGGGAGACTCCAGAATCATCTCGTGCTAATCAAGATTTAGCTGGGGTGAGAGGTGCTATTAACTATTTCGACGAGGCAAGAAATCAAAAGAAAGCTGAGTTAACAGAAGGTAGCGACAATAAAACACCTGAAAAAGAAGAAGCTGATAATGATAAGCAGAAAGAAGCATTAGAAAGAGCTCAGACTCAAAAAGCAACTAAAAAAGAAGAACCTGTTTCAGATCAACCATCTTGGGATAGGAAAAAGAATAAAAACGAAAAAGATGAATTAGAACCTTCTAGTTTCGGCTCTGTTATTTTCCAATCTATGTAATTAAAAGGGTTTATCATAGTAGTATCTAGTCTCAATATTCATGTCATCTGTAGCCCAAAATTCAATAACTGGTACAGGCTCTTCATCTAATAATCAGTCTCTAACTGATTTTTGGAATAATTTCGGAAAGCAAACCCCTGCAAACCCAGCCGTAACTACTGAAGGAAAATTAGTAGAAAAAGGCATGGGTGGCCTAGTGAATTGGGCTTTGTTAAATCCGACTAATAAAACTATTGGAGGATTTACTTCTGGAAGTTTAATGGGAGCATATAAAAATTACATGGATATGGGACAAGACCTGACGTATAGAAAGGCTCAATTAGGTCAAAATTTAGACTATGAAAAAGGAATGCAGCAACTTACCACTGGTAACACTGCAATCTTGATGGGGATGGAAGGAAATATAACTAAAGATTTGACAAAATTAGCTGGCAATATAGGTAGTAGGCAAATAGGGGAGGAAGGAGATCAGGAGCGTAGAACTGCTCGAGTTCTTGGAGATGAGTCACGCTTAAGCATGATGGAAGAAGGGTCTCAGAATAGGATGACTCTTGGAGCTCAAGGAATACAAGATCGCTTGGGAACAAAGGCAAAAGGAAAAGAAGATAGACTCAGCAGAAGAGAACAAGGGCTTCAAGACAGACTATTAACTCAGACCAAAGGATCAGAAGAACGTAAGACTCAACGAGATATGTTCAGAGGCCAAAGGCAGATGCGTGCCGATGCCAGAGGTGCTATAAGAGGTGCAGGTGCTAGATTCTTCGGGTGATACAACAAACCATTGTGAAGGTAGATTTTCCTGAGATTCAATCTTTTTTAACAGCTTTAGATAATGATCGTCGGGAGGCGTTTTTAGCATATGTCGAAAATACTTATTCGATTTACGAAATATGGCTGTATGCAAGAGTAATTGGATATGATTTAGGTTTTAATTTATTAGAAAAATGGGTTACAAAGAATTACCCAAAACTTAATCGAAGAGAAATTCTCCTAGCAGAAACTGTCAAATTAGAAGCGGATGTTGATTTTCTTCGTCAGCAAGTGCAAGCTGACCTAGTTAAACCTGATGCGGCAGCTACTCGTATTGCTCATTTATCTAAAGAATTAAGAGGTCATATTGTTGAAACTGAAAAGATGACTAAGAGTACCGACAGAAGAGGATTAATATTGGCGGGTGCTGATAAAGTAATGCGTGAACTAAGATCAATATTTAAGGGGAATGAGGATGTTATTAACGCTCTCGACCTTGCCTATGAATCCGTATGGGCGGCATTAATAGAAGAACGGTAGTATTCACCTAAACCAACAATTCAATGACTGAGGAAAAAATCAGAGAGATTTTACCAGACGTTTGTTATACCAAAGCAGAAGTAGATATCATGTTGGCTGATGCTGTAGCAAAAGCAAAAGCAATAGATGAAGCGTCTATGAAACAACATAATCGCAATGCAACGATTATCAGTATGATCCTTGGTTTTACTTGTTTAGCCTTGTTTTTAGATGGTTTGCTACGTATATTAGGAATCATCCCTCCTTTTCTTGGTTTGGATGTGAATGTGATTGATCAAATTGTTGAGAAGGTAAAACGTGGCTGATCTTGATGGCGTCATTGAGTTATTTCCTACTCGTATTTTTAAATTTCGGATAGATCCTCGAATTATTAAGGATGCCGTAAAACATAAGAAAAAAGGAGGAGAAAACCATACTTTTGATGAAGTTTTTAATCACCCAGAATTCCTCTCTCTACAAGAAGAAGTTCTTAAGAGTGTTACCCCTTATTGCCCAGGCGGTATCCCTAGATTGCGACATATGCGTTCACAACAAAAACATGATCGCATAGGTGAATGGAAAATTGTTTCTGGTTGGATCAATAATCAATCACCAGGTCAAGAAGGATTTAAATATCATCCTCACGCAGAATCTTTTATGTCTTGTGTCGTTTATTTAGAAGGAGAAAATATGTCTATCAATTTTAGAGATGAAGCTAGGCTTGCCCCTGCCGACGAAACTGGTAGAGCATCTTACGACTTACTTATACGTCACCATTGGCACGAGGATGCCACTATCCCCGCCGAAGTAGGAGATGTAATATTATTCCCAAGCTACCTACTTCACAAGCCAAATAAGAACGAAACAGACATTGACAGGATTAGTATTGCTTATAATTTAATGCCTACTCGACTTAATCCTCCAACCACCCCTCCCTGGTCTATAAAATTCGATGTATAGTGAAAAATAAGCAGTAATTAAGTTTATCACTATTTATGAATAGGGAACAACAAAATGTTGAGAAGTCAGTACCCATGTACGATCTTCTAGATGCATGCTGTGCCTTGCATGGTGGTCTGGAGCTAGAAAAATTCGAAGATAAAAATTATGCCCTAAAACATGCGTTGAATAGATTCTTTGGTTATTTGACCCCCGAAGCCAAGGCAGAATTTCAAGATTGGGTTGAAAGAAAGGGCTGGAGGCAGAAAGAAAAAATTATTCTTATGTAGTAGAAATAGTGAATAATGTCTAGACTTGAGGCATGTCAAATGTTTCTATATCTTTAGCTCGTAGACGTAGCGCACAGCTAGCTGCTCAGTCTATTACGACTGAACCTAAGGTTGTAATTACTCCTCCTCATGTTGTAAAAGCGCGTCAGAGTTTTGCATATTTTTGCGAACTCATGGGCAAACCAGCCGCTAAACATATGAAAGATTGGCATAACGCCTTTCTGACAGGAGAAAGCAATGAGCATTTGCTGGACGTAGCAGGCCCTAATACTTGCTTGTTGAGTCCGAGAGGAAGTGCTAAGTCAACCGTGATAGGTATGTTGGTTGCATGGCTAATAGGACGTCATGCAGAGAAAAAGAAGTTACTCAGAACACTGTATGTTTCTTATAACGTTGACGTCGCAAGAAACAAAAGTGCTGCGATTAAAAATTTAATTTGTAATAAGGAATATCAGGAAATTTTCCCAACTGTTCGCTTGTCTAAACATCGAACAAGTGATGAATTATGGTCTATTGATTTCGAGTTTGCAGAGATAGATATCAGAGGAGAAGATGCTTTTACAGTTGCTTGTGCGGGATTAAAAGGAACAATTACGTCTAAAAGAAGTTCCTTGATTATTGTTGATGACGCGATCAAAAGTGCCGCAGCTATTGCAAACCCAGACATTAGAAGAGAGATGGAAGCAAATTGGAATAATGTCATCGTTCCAACCATGTTCCAAGGTGCTCGTGCAATAGCCTTAGGTACTAGATTCCATTTTGATGATTTATTTACAACTACTTTTTGTGAAAAAAGAGGCTGGAAAGTTATAACGCAAGGAGCTTTGTCTTACGACGATAGTGGTAATCCTAAATCTTATTGGCCCAAAATGTGGTCGATTAAATATCTTTTAAAACTGCAAGCAGAAGATAGAACTTCTTTTTCTTATCAGTATTTGAATCGACCAATTAAAACGACAGAATTAGGAATATCTCCTGAATTATTTGTAAAAGGCGAAGTTCCTGACGATTACGACATTGTTGGAGTAGGTATTGATTTATCTGCAGGGATGTCAGAAAGAAACGATTGGACAGTATTCACCTTGGCAGGGCGAGTTGGTGACAAGGTTTATATCATTGATTACAAAAGAATGCGTTCAATGGGAAACATTGAAAAGGTAGAAGCTTTATGTGAATTACTAGTGGAATGGAATCTTTTAAGAATGAATGATGATGGACAATTTTTTAGAACTGATTCGCCTGTAGTCATATGGCCTGAAGTTGTCGCATATCAAAAAAGTTTTGAAGGAGATTTAAAGAGAATGTTGTTTAATGAATGGCAGCTCTATAATTTAAGTATTAGTCCTGTCAAAGGTTTTCGAGGTGACAAGCTTGCACGCCTTCGAGGGATTATTGGTCTTTTTCAAGGTAAAAAGATTATTTTTAACAAATATCGAGATTTCTCTTGCATGACTGATGAAGTGATTAACTTTGGTCATGCTTCACATGATGATTGTGCTGACTCTTTGAATATGGTCGTACAAGGTCTGATGAAACGTGGCGGTGCTCAAATAGAATGGAGATAAAATTATAAAATGAGTAATCCAAACAACGAACGGTATCGCCAAATACTTGAGGCTGCACGCAAGCGGGATGGCAGCAGTGGTACCGATACTATGGTGGTTAATAGCCACCTAGCACAGATGAAGCTTTTCATGCTTCGTCAAGGTATAGAGTTTTTCCCTACACAGGACACCTTTGGTTTTAGAAGGCTTTTCCTCAATCAATTAGTAGAAGAGAACGAGATTGATAGTCGTTTAGAAGGAATTGTTGATGATTTCTTGATCGATGGAAAAGGATTATTTTATTTTCGCCCTATCAACGATACCTATCGTTTGATGTGGTTTAGTAAGGATAATTACAGAGCATATTACGACGCACAGTCTGAACTAGAAGAAGTTGAATTAATTTATTCTTTCAACGTTCGCTCAGGAGTGGGAGCGTTAGCAATCCCTGGCGTGGATGGAGGAAGTAAAAAATATGTCAAGTTAAGAGTTCGAAGAGACAGCATCAAAGAGTCAATTACGTCAGAAAAACCCTCTTTTGAAGCAGGTGCAATTAACAATTTCTCGTATTCTCCTACTACGACTAGAACACTGACAAATAGCCTCGGATTCGTCCCAGCAGTGGAATCGTTTAACACGATGAAATCCACAGGTATGGATTCCACAGGTGACTTTGATTGGTTATCTGATCAAATTGTCTTGCATGATGATTTAGTTAAAAATATTAGGACTAATATCACCTTCTTTGGCAACCCTACTCTTGTCTCTAGTCGTCCCAAGCATGATCTAGTCGAGTCTGCAGGTGAAGACACCCTAAGACCTACTATTAGCTCTCAGGCTGGCTTTTCTTCCGCAGGTAGACCTTCCACAAGGAATAGCGATCCTGGGGCTTCAGGAGGCTCAGGGAAGGTTCCTCGTATTATTGCTAACGTTGAGCCAACTGATAGGGCTGTTTACTTAACCCCAGATGCTGTTTCAGGCGATCAAAACCTATATGCAAGACAATATCGAGAAGAACTAAGAACAGCTTTAGGAGGAGTAGACGAGTTAGGTATTAGTTCAGGAGCTACTGCGTATGAGATTAAATCCTTATATGGACGTGCTGCTACAACAGCTACTCGTAGATGTAGAGGTCTTTTGACCTACGGATTAGCCAAATTGTTTGCATTGATTATTTATCACGAAGAAAGAATTTTCAGAGATTCATTTGCTATGGCTGTTGGAATGCAAACTCCAATAGTTCCTATTAAAGAAGATTTTGCAGAAGAGCAAGATTATATATTGGCAACCAATGTATTTGCCGAACAACGGAAAGTATTCGAAGCAGAATTAGACTTAGCTATTCAAACAGCAGTGCAGGACAGGAATTTGCCACCCGGAGTGGTTGGTCTTATTCCTGATGGCAACAGGAAAGTTGAATGGAGATGGAAGGGACCAGTCTTCGAAGACGGTACAGACGATATACTGAATTCAAGTATTGTCGTCAGAAACCTACAGGAATTAGGCGTTAATAGCGTCGAAGCTCTGAGGTATCTCTTCCCTGATAAAACAGATGAGGAGCGAAGTGCAATGCTTAGTGGCTACCCATTCAGGATGGCTCAAGCCACTCAAAGCAGTATTGGGACTTTCTTGTCGCTTATAAATGACATGCGACAAACGCCTCATCCCCAGGCTCCGGATCTTCCTTTGCTGGCAGACCCTAAACTAGATTTAACACCCTATGTCTATAGGGCAATAGAATTCCTTAAACGAGAACTAACTTACAGTGGACAATACACAGACGACACAGGCTCCGGCGATCCAGCCGAACTCGATACCATCGAGCGCGCCCGTGCAGCAAGGGGCTTACCAACAAGCACCAGCCCAGAGCGCCCAAGTTTCGTACCAGACAGCTTCGGCTCCCTCACCACAGATAGCAGCTCCACAAGTGGAGCAGCAGGCACCGGTTCAGGCACCAGCCCAGGAGGTGAACCCATGGCAGGAGGCGTTCAAGAGTCTCAGCGACAGTTTGAGCGGAACGCAGAACTCCCAACCCCAGGCAGCCTACTCGACGCCGACCCCACAGGCACCAACACAACAGCCAAGCTACCCCTCTCAGGAGAGCGCGTATCAGGCAGCTCCATCAGTTTCGGGGATGCAGACCTACGTGCCCCAAGCAACGCAGGCTTATTCCCAGACACAGCAGCCACAGATACAGAGCTCACCGAACGTAGCGAATCCAACAAGCAGCGACGAGTATCTCGCCAACGTAAGTCAAGAAAGTCTTGAAGTTTTAAATCACTTTGGAGCAGAAGCACCAGCTTTACTAAATAGATATTCTTGCGTAGTAGAAGATGCTTTACTAAAGCAGACTCAAACTGCAGCAGACGCTCTTAAAAAGGTAGAATCATTAACTCAAAATATTGCTGGAGCTAAGAAGGTTGTAGACGCAGCAGCAGAAGATAACGCTGCTTATCACACCATGTTGACTAATCCCGACATGTTGTCTTCTTACGTCAACGAATTCTTTGGTCCTAATGGTCCTCATCCTGTTGAACTAGCCCAAGATAGACTTGCTGCAGAAGTAGCAGCTAATGAAGCTCGTTTTGGTCAGACTCAGGCAGCTCCAGCACCACAAGCAGCTCCAGCTCCTCAAGCTCCAGCTCCTCAGGCTCCAGCTCCAGAATTTCGCAGACCTCAGTTAGATATGCCTCAACCTGGCGTTCAGGCTCCTGCAGGAGGAGAGGATTTTTGGTCTAACTTCTCTGCTATGAGTGATAAGAATCCTCAGGCAGCATGGCAAATCTTAAGCCAAGCAACACCTGACGCTCTTCGTAGCAAAGTCTTAGTATCTGAAGCTTAAATAGCTTTACATTTAGCCACTGCCATTTAAGATGGTGGTGGCTTTTTTGTGAGTTGCAATATTGGATCTACATAATCAAATCATTATTAAAGATGATTTAGTATGTCCTGCCTTACAGGACGCTATTCACGCCATTGCTGCCGCTCCTACCATGGCTTGGTACAACGGAGGAGAACACGATAGATATCAAGGCATGTCGGCTCCTATTTTTGATAGTGGCAATGGTGGACATATAAATCACCCGGGATTGTATTACTTGTCGTTACCGATACTCCTGCAAACCGCATATACGGTATTAGATAAAAATGTATCAGAAGTAATGAGGTTCAGAATTGGATTATTTCTGCATACGATGAATATGAAGAATAAAAGTACACAACATAGGATGCATACTGACTATGATTTTCCTCATCAAAATATGTTGTACTACGTCAATAACAGTGATGGTGTGACTACTATTGTTGATTGGGATGATAAAGAAGTGAACGTCGAACCTAAAAAAGGTCGTATTGTTTTATTTCCTGGAAGTTTAATGCACTGCTCTCATGATCCGGAGCATCATCACTCCAGAATGGTTATTAATATGAATTTTATGCTGGAAGGTGTGGAGTCAGAGAGAAAATTATATAGACGTTAGCCTTTTACATTCCTTGGTAAATTTTCATTGCTTCAGCTTTGTAAGACTCCATCAAGTCATCAGCTTTGAACGTTGAAAAATCAATTCCATCCGCCAATAAAGCTGCTGCCCCTGAAGGTATTTGACCTGCTTGGACAGCATCATAAACTTGACGAGTTGAAATACGACCTATCTTTATTTCGTTGTAGATATTGGCTGCAATTTGTCGGTCTTCGTCACTAATCCTTGACCAAGTCATTTCTTTTTCTTTTCGTATTCTTCCATGCTACCAACTCCAATTGCAAGACCAGTACCCTAGCGATATTGCAAACAGAAAAGCAGAGCTTATATAAATCATTAATACAGATAATATGCCGAATTGCTAACATTAGATCTGAATCATTCGTGATTCATTTAATACCCCAAACCGAGACCATGGGGGTAAGTCTCTCATCTTACAAGTTCACAAAATCGTACTATTACTTAAATGACTTCTTCTTCTTTAACAAGAAGCGGCAGCGTTTTGAAGGGATGGGACGAGTTCTGTGAGTGGACAACTTCTACTAGCAATCGTATTTACGTTGGTTGGTTTGGAGTCTTAAT